>Ga0123357_10008264_pt1 | contig 12981 bp, 7 predicted proteins | sample TergutEmb28metaG_FD_89873 | JGI IMG/M metagenome (GOLD analysis project Ga0123357, IMG submission 89873) | Embiratermes neotenicus P4 segment gut microbial communities from Petit-Saut dam, French Guiana - Emb289 P4 | ecosystem: Host-associated > Arthropoda: Insects > Digestive system > Gut ...
AACCCGACGGGCAACATCACGCTGCAGGACGCAGTTAAAATGCTCGTTACGGCGCTGGGTTACACCGGACTTTCATATCCGGTTGGCTATCTCTCACAGGCAAACAACGCTGACGTAGCTTTAATCGGCGCATACGTTGAAACACCATCATTCTCATTCAGCGGCGTTGCAGCTACACAGGAGATAACAAGGAATCAGATGGGTATGTTGCTCTACAACTTCTTACTTTCCTACTACAACAAACTCCAGATGGTATTCAACGCAGTCGACGGCAGATATGAATCTCAAAATATTCAGACTCCCGTTATCAACTCATTCGGCATAACCAAAACAACAGGATATGTCACAGGCGTACAGAACTACGCTGCAAAACTTAATATAGCAGATTACAACCGTTCAGGTCTTCCTGTAACTCTCGTCGGATCAGCACTCTCTGCAAAGCAGGTAGCTGGTACAGTAAGCACTAAACCTGTCGATTTAGTAATTTCTTATGCTGATTATGTTCCTGGATCATATGTAAACAATGTCTATGCGGCTGCTGCTTATGTTCCGGCTAAAAATGTATTCGCATATAGCAAAGACCTCGGCTTTGTCGGTTTTGACGGAAATCCTATCACTGCTTATAACGCAGGAGATCTTCTTGGCTTAAAAGTTACTATTTACAGAGACACAAGACTGAACACTTCTACTCCTATAATGCTCCCGGCCGCAAGAATACTCGGTACAAAAACCGACGTTTCTGCTGTTTCAGGTTCAACGGCTGATTTCACAACAAAGAACACGCCTACCGCTACTACAGTTCCAAAAACTCAGGTAGACGCGTTAAACTCTCTCACACTTGGAATAGATGACGGCACTACTGTAAAATACGACCAAAACGGCACACATGATTTGAACGCTGCAACAAATCTCTATATGTTCACAGGTGCCGACGGCATACTCACTTCTGAAAATGCAATGAACAAAGACGGCTCTGTTGGTGCTGTAAACACCGGATTCTCTTTCAGAGAAGATACAATGGAAAAAGAATTGGCTAACCAGGTTAAAAACGCTGGTCACTACAAACTCGAATATATCAACAACGGAACAGATTCCAACGGTATGCCTGAGTTCTTCTATATCTACAGACCTTTCCAGGTTGGCTATGTAACAGGCGTTGCTGCCGGTAACTTTAATATCAACAGACTTAATTGGGACGGTACTGTAAATGCAAGCATTAACGACGGTGCTTATGATACATGGCACTATGGGACAGTAAATGACAAAACAGCCGATCTAAGTCTCTCCGGCGCTAACGCTTTCGCAGTAGGCAACGCATATCTCTATACGGCATATAACGGCATAATAGACTTATATGGTAAGCTTACAGAAGTTTCCGCAGCAGGCGGCGTTCAGGCTCTGGCAATCGGAGGCGGCAGCGTAATGTTCACAGGAAACCTCCAGGCAACATTCGCATATAACACAACATTCGCCAAAGCTATCGGAGCTCTCCAAGGCAGCGATACAAATGGTGTAGCTGCTCTCGCATATTACAAAGTATTTGCAGATTCGGCAACTGGTGCTCCTTATTTCGTTTATAAATCTGCAGACGCTCCTGACACTTCAAGAAAATGGGATTACGGCGTAATTCTGAATCCTGTACCCAACGACAATAAATTGGTCGCAGGCAGCGGACCTATCGCAGTACCGTATGCTGACGGCACAGTAGGCTGGATGTACAGAGTATTTGACGCTACAAAGAACTCAATCATCAATAATGCAGTTCTTATGAGCACGACAAATAATCTCCTCCCAGGCGACTATGTAGGTATCTCTCAGAACAGCAACAGCACCTACGAAGTATCATCAGTAACTAATATTGTAAACGGAACAAGCGAAAGATTCTCTATGAATCCAGGTTATGCTTGGGGATACAACACATCTGCAGCAGCTATAGCTGCACACACGGATTCTGCTACTCTGGACAGTTACAATTCAACAAACGGATTGCTTACTCTTACCAACGGTAAAGGAACGAGCGGCGCATCACCAAGCGCTATAACAAGCGGTCTTATTATAGCTGTAAATCGTTATGCGACATATGATGCTGATAATAAAGTCCCGACTGGTCTTATTACGGATGCAGACCTCACAACGACTAAAGCTGCTATAGCAACAGCGGCAGTTATAAGCAAAGATTCATTGGCAAACTACAACAAAGTGGCAGGCACTATTGTAGACGCCGGATTTGTAGCAGGCGGAAGCGGACTTACAGCAGGCGGCGCAAACGCTACGTGGGTTACTTTGAAAGATGAAATCACAATGTCTACTACACCTGACAGATACGGTATCGTACTTGATCAGAATGGATTTACCAATGGAAGCACCGTAATTGATATATACGGCTCACCGTATATTACAAAACAAGCTTATGTATATACAAATAATACAATAGTAAATGTATGCGCACCGTCAAATACGGATATTGTCGCTACAGGTAATATAGTAGCAATTTCTGAATCGCAGAAAATAACATTGCTCAACCCGTCAAGCACTTATTATATTGTAAGTCAGGTTGATAACACACTTGCACACACAGGATGGGCAGACTGGTCAAGCAGTTCAGCTACTGCAATAGGCAATGCTGCTGCTGCTGCTAAAGCAAATAGCAATATAGTAAATGGAAATGCTGCAAACGGCGTAACGATGTATGCAGGCTTAGTATCAAACTATGTAGCAGGTGCATCATTTACTATAGCTACAAATGGAGCTGGAGATTTTGCTTTCTTAGCTGGTAATGTTGCTTATCCTGTTGGTAGCACTTATACAGTTATAGCAGCTGATTTGAAATCTGTAGCAGATGGCGGTAACGGTCATTTAGTAGGCACAACCACAACTTATAAGGTAGGTCAGGTTGTTACACTTACAGCTGATAAATTAAGTGGCCTCGATACTACAATCACAATTCCGAGTAACAGATATAATGTCATTGCAAGCGTAGATTTAACAGCATCGGTTACTGCTAATCCTGGCGCTAATAAACCAGCATATGCAGCATTCACTCCGGTACCGGATCCCGCTGGCATAAAAGGCTTAGTTTCTATGAGTAATGATGTATTCGCACAAAATGGTGCAGGAACACGTCTGGATACAGATGGCGTTACTAAGTTACCGAATCAAATGTATGCTGTCGCATATGTTGACAACGCAACCGGCGTAACTGTTTCCGTAACATTTATATTCACGACATTTAGACAGGCTCAATCAGGTTCATGGGAATGGCCGTGGAATAACTAATCTATAATCCACTCGAAATATAGAATAATAAAACAACAGATAATGAAAAAGTAAAGTAAGTCAAAATTTTACCCTAATATAGAAAAGAGCCGCTCGAAAGAGCGGTTCTTTTTTTGCGCGCGATGTGGGCAGGGACAAAGAAAAAATTTTTTGTAAATTGATTGACAAAGAAAAATTTATGATGTATAATATAACTGTATAAGTTAAAAATAAATGCGGATAGCTACCGTAAGACGGCTGACCCAGGTAAGAAAGAAAATAAATTAGTTTCCACTTTGGGGTTCGTGGGGGACTAATTTACCTTGATTGAGAAAGTAATTATAAGTGTTAAAACCATGATGATAAAAATAAAAATTCTAAACATCTTATATTTAGTCACAGGCATCACCTCGTTTTTATCTCCCTGACAAACTGGGAGCGAGATATAGCCAGTCGTCCCACGACACTATCCGCATTTAATATTATACATTATCTTATATAAAAAGTCAAGAAATTATTAAAAAGTAAGTCAAAATTTTACCCTAATATAGAAAAGAGCCGCTCGAAAGAGCGGTTCTTTTTTTGTGCGCGATTTTTATTTTTGTACGGGTCTTGACAAAACTGTTATTAGATCTGTCCGGAAACTGTAGGGGACGATGGTAATCGTCCCGTAAAATCACGGGCGGATTACCTAAAATCACGGGCGGATTACCATCCGCCCCTACGTAAATCGGGTTTCCGGACACATCTATTATATAATGTGCGACGTCAAAAGTCAAGTGGATTTTTACGTTTTTCTGGGGTTTTGGGTCTTGACAAAACTGTGCCGGCATGGTATAATATGTTAGTATACTTTTATCTCAAACAGCACAAATAATAGTAATAAGTATTGGAATTTGTCAACGTTTTCAAACAAAACGCTTGACAGATTGTGTTTTTAGGGGGAGGTAAAAAACAATGCTCGACGAAGAAGTTTTTGAATATTACGCGCCGTTTATACGCGAATTTATATATAAAAGCGGCTGGGAAGAACTGCGCGAAGTGCAGATTGAAGCCGGTAAAACTATTTACGGCTCTGAGAACAATATGCTTTTATGCGCGGGGACTGCGACGGGCAAAACCGAAGCGGTTTTTTTCCCCATAATCTCGCAAATGGTGGAAGACCCGCCGTCAAGCGTCGGCGTGATATATATCGCGCCTCTGAAGTCGCTGATAAACGACCAGTTTATACGCCTCGACGCGCTTCTTGAAGAAGCGGAAATCCCCGTATTTCACTGGCACGGCGACGTCACTTTGTCGCACAAATCAAAGATGCTGAAGTCGCCTAAAGGGATTTTGCAGATAACCCCGGAATCCTTAGAAAGTATGCTGATAAACCGCAGCAACGATTTGCCGCGCATTTTCGGAGATTTAAGATATGTCGTAATCGACGAGATACACACAATGCCGGGCGTTGACAGAGGCAATCAGATTATCTGTATTCTGCAGAGATTAGAGAAAATCATAGAAAAGTCGCCGCGCCGTTTCGGTCTGTCGGCGACTGTCGGCGCGCCGGAGGAAATCGCAAAATGGATGTCGCAGGGAAGTCAGCGGGAATGTGATATTATTCAGATCAAATCGGCAAAAACAAAATGGCGGCTTGCGATAAATCATTTTTATGTAGCCCCGCAGGCGGATTCAACTGCCAGTTCTATGAGTTTGGACGAACAGCGCGCAATGGTCGGCGGCGGCAAAAATAATAATATCGAAAATATGGATGGTATAATAGACGACATGAATAATTTCGGCGACGTCGAAAATTTGGACGAACTGAATAATTTAGACAACGAAGCGTTTCCAGAATACGACAAATTCGCCGAGTTTATAAAAGAGGATGAGGGATTTTCGTATATGTACGACTGCGCAACGGAGAAAAAAAGTCTGATTTTCACAAACTCGCGCGAAGAGGCTGAGTTTGTCACGGCGACAATGCGCGAAATTGCAAAGCACAGAGGCGAAGACGATATATTTTATATACATCACGGGGATTTATCCGCCGCAATACGCGAAGAAGCCGAGCTTGTCCTGAAAGACGAGGAAAAACCGGCGGTCGGAATTGCGACGGTCACAATGGAACTCGGCGTCGATATAGGCAGATTGGAGAGGGTTATACAGGTTTCGTCGCCTAACACCATATCGAATTTTCTGCAAAGGCTCGGACGTTCGGGAAGACGCGGCGACCCGTCCGAAATGATTATGATATTCAGGGAGGAGGAGCCGCTTCCCACTGCGATTACGCCGAAGTTAATCCCCTGGGAGATGTTGAAAGCCATAGCCGTCACGCAGTTATATATCGAAGAAAAGTTTATCGAGCCTCCGAATATGAAAAAACTGCCGTTCAGTCTGTTATATCATCAGACCATGAGCTTTGTCGCCTCCCACGGTGAAATCACTCCGAAAGCTCTCGCGGACGAAATGCTAAATATTTCGCCGTTTAAAGGCGTGTCAAGGGAGCAGTTCAAAGAGCTGTTATTTGCGCTTTTACAGAACGACCATTTGCAGTTCACAGAGGACGGCAGGGAAAAAAGCGTGATTATAGGCTTAAAAGGTGAGAGGATTATAAATTCGTTTAAGTTTTATGCGGTCTTTCAGGACGTGGAAAGTCTTACGGTCAAATGCGAATCTAAAGAAATCGGCACAATAACAAAAAGTCCCCCTGAAGGTGAACGGTTCGCCCTTGCGGGCAGGACATGGGAAGTTATAGAATTGGATTTAAAGCGCAAAATAATATATGTCAAACCGGTCGAGGGTAAAATGACTATAGATTGGCCTGGCGAATACGGGGTTATCCATACAAAAATAGTCGAGAGAATCAGAAGAATACTCGAAGAGGACACAATTTATCCGTATCTTCTGGAAAGCGCTCAGAATAGGTTGAAAGAAGCGAGGGATATTGTGAGAAAGACAAATCTGTTCAAGTACCCGCTCGCGCATCTCGGCGGATATTCATACGCTTTTTTCCCGTGGCTCGGCACTGTTTCGTTCAGAACTCTGCGCAGGTATATAAAAGTAAACATGGCAAAACAGTTTAAGATAAGCAATCTCGAATTTGACGGGTGTTATTATTTTGAGTTCAAAATGGAAAAAGGCACGGATTATGATTTTATAAAATATATGTACGACGACATAAAAAGAAACGGCATAGACAAAGAGGAATTAGTCGGACTGAACGAGGATTTCGCCCACGAAAAATACGACGAGTATATCCCGAAGCATTTATTGCGCGACGCGTTTATCAGCGACAATCTTCGCACCGACGAAATAGAGGTCAGGATAGGCGAATATCTGGGGATGTATTGAAATTGAAAAATGGCTTGACAATACAGCCAATATGATGTATAATGGATATGGGGATTAAAATGAAAATACACGATTATTATACAGAGGGCGGGAAAAATTTAATAAAGGAATACTTACACAATCTGCCTAAAGATGAACAGATGGAAGGATATAGAATCAGGCACAACATAATTAAATATGGTTTGGAAGCATTTTCATTTCTTAATACGCGACAATTACGGGGTAAACTGTGGGAAATCAAATTCACAGATAACCGCATTATGTATGTGATACGTGACAGTGACAATGTGCATTTTCTCCATGCCTGCAGGAAACAAAAAGGTAAAGCTGAAAAATTTGAACTTGACAAAGCCATACAACGGGCAAAAGAACGTAATTTACTATAGGGGGTGTTTTTATGCCGTTCAAAGAAGTTAATCCGGCGGAAGAATTAAAAGAATTAAACGCATTATTAGATTCAGACCCTGCGCTTAAACAAAAATTTGACACAGAACAAAAGGAATTTGAATTCAGGCTGAAATTGGCGCGGGCGCGTAAAGAAAAAGATTTAACTCAAAATAATATAAAAGAAGTTACTGGTTTGACCCAGCAGGCGATAAGCCGGATTGAAAAAGGCACTAATTATCGAAGCCCAACGCTGAAAACATTAATCCGTTATGTTGACGCGCTTGGATATGAATTAACAATAACGCAAAAATAGCGATTTTGTATTAAAAAATTACGAGCGGCGCCAATCTTCGCACCGACGAGATAGAAGTCAGGATAGGCGAATATCTGGGGATGTATTAAAATGTATTTATATCACTATTTTGATAAAACAATCGGTCCGTTTGTCAATTTATCGGATGTATCTGTAGATGAAGCGAAAGCTATTCTTAATAAAATCAAAGAAATTAAGCCGGATACCCAAAGCGCGCAGCGTCACCCTGAATATGTCAAATACAGACATCATTATGAGGAAATACTCAGAACAGAGTTCGCAAAAAAAGGCGGCGTTATAAAAAGACAAGCACCGCATTATATGGTAGTTGAGCATAGTCCGTGGCTAAGCACATGGTTTGAGAACTGCGCGTATATAAAAATCCCTGTTGAAGAATTTGATATAAAAACGGTTTCTTTTACATACGGCGATTCACACCCTGTATTCAGCAACAGAGCGCATAAAATGGATGACAAAGAATATCGCAGGAAGTTATATACATACTACGAGATATTGGAAATCATAGAGAAGTATGGGTTGCCGCAGGATTGGAATGACGACGGCAGATACGGACCGGAAAGATATGTGGAAGCGCATATATGGAGTGACGAAACGATAAACAAATACCGCTAATAAATTTTTTAAGGAGGATTTTTTATGGAAGATTATGACATAAAAAAAGAACTGCCGGATTTATTATTTAAAGAACCCAGACGATATGAAATACATGAAGGCAAAATATATTACATGGCGGGTGCGCCGACAGGACACGGAGATGTTATATTAAATCTCACGACATTGTTCAAGAACTTTCTCAAAGGCAGGAAGTGGCGTGTTTTCAATGAGAATGTAAATGTGACTTTCAAAAGAAATTTCAGGGAATATATGCCCGACGTTAAAATCGTATGCGACCCGAATAAAATAAAAAAAGACGGCATACACGGCGCGCCGGACTTAATAGTTGAAGTGCTTTCGCCGAATACCCAGAAAAATGACAGGGGATATAAATTTGATTTATACGAACAAAACGGAGTAAAAGAATACTGGATAGTTGACATAGGCAATAAAAACGTCGAGGTTTATCTATTAAAAGACAATAAATTTGAACTTGACAATATATATCATCATTTTTCGGACGAAGATATAAAAGAAATTGAGGAATTTGAAATTGAAAATGACGAAGTAAAAGCCGAAAAAGAAATGATAAAAGTTAAAACAATGAAAACGTCTCTGTTCGGCGACGATTTGATTATCAACATAGCAGACGTATTTGAAAATATAGATTAATCAACGCCTTTCTCACATCAGCATCGGGTGGATTTTCCCGTCCATATCCCACGACGGCAATCCCAGAATCTTCGCGGCAAGGGCGCATATATCCACTATACAGCCGCCGGATATTTCGGATATTCCTGACGTTTCTTTGAATTTCCGAGCAGTTTTCCCGAATACGCTGTAAAAAGTAGCGTAATCCGGCAGCCCGGGAGTGTATCCGTGCTGTCCGCGTTTTTTCCTGTTCGCGTCTCCGAAACATACCCCGTCGCAAGCCTCAAGCCCCAACGCATACCGACCGTAAAATCCCCCTGTTTTCATCTCGTCGTCTGTAAGATACCGCACTATACCGCGAGATTTAAACTGTTCTATGATTTCTATGATTTTGTTTTTTATATTGCCGGGTTCACCGATAATTTTAAGAAAACATGTCCCTCCGGCATTGTGAAAGAACGCTTTGTTTTTCAAGTCGGGAGACTGCGAAATATATTTGTTTAAATTAATATTCGCATGAACGTCTTTGCTTGCATGGTCGCCGAAAACAATTATATGCGAATCGTCGTATATCCCCGCTTCTTTTATTGCGGTTACAATCTTTTCAAGTCTTGCGTCATAGTCTGAAATAGTGTTTAAAATTATATCGCGTTTCAGACCGTATTTGTGTTTTTTCCCGTCCATATCGCATAAGTGAATCATCATAAGATTTGGCTTGTATTTTTTTATCGTCTCGCAGGCAACAGCAGTCGAGAAATTATCCAAGCCTTTAAGATTGAAATTAAATGGAAGAACTTTATAAAAAAATTTAACGAGCATTTCCAGCTGATATGACGCGCTGCCGTTTATAAGCGACGTAAAAAGCTGGCTCTGATTTTTTCTGTTTTTGAATATTTCGGGCATATTATAAGTTATATCGGCGGACGCGGTCACGGGCCAAAATATTGAGCACGTTGAAAGTCCCGCTTTTTTTGCCTCGTCGAAAAGAGTTGTGGTGCGTATATTGCCTCTGTGCCATCGCCAGAACGGTTTCTCGCCGTCCGAAATATACGGAGTTGGAAAAGTGTTTTCTATAACTCCGTGTTTATCTGGATATACTCCCGTTATGACAGACGTATGCGACGGGTATGTGTTGCTTAAAAACACGGATTTCACATTCCGCACAAGCACGCCGTTTTTTTTCAGCAATCTTGAAAAAAACGGCGAGTTTTTTAATATATTTACATCATCGTCCGACACCGAATCAAGAGATATTAAAAACAGATATTTTTTATTATTCACAAAATTGCCCTCATTTACCGATTGTAGGGGCGGCAGATTGCCGCCTCTACAATATTATGCCCAGTTATTCACATTAATATTACCCTAATTTTTCGTATGCGGCAACTGTTTTGTCTATATCCGTCTGCATTTTGGCTTGCATTTTTTCAAAGGCGGAAGCGTAATCTGTTTTCTTATCCCTTCCGTAATAGACAATCGTCATCGCAAAATTGCCGAAATTATATATATATCCTATGTCGTATGCCGTATTGTTTAATATTATGTCGAGCATACCCTGACTTTCTTCGTCTCTTGCGAATTTGCCGCGAAGATTGACATCATAATATGCCGGCTGTAAAGTATATCTCGACTCTGCGGATAAATCTTCGAGAATTGTTCCGGTTCTTGCGAGGTCGGAATTAGTCACCGGTATAGATATACCGGCTCCCGTGTGTGGATTCATATGTGTGATATAATTTGTCTGCGCGGAGTCCAACTTAGGCAGGGGAATAATGCCGAAATCCGTATCCATGCCGCGAAGTCTTTCGACTATTCTCATTCGTATCCATGAGAACAACGCCCTGTCTTCGGAAAACATTTGCACCTGCTCGTCGTAAATACCGAATTTCCCCGCATATCTGTGAAGATTAATGAAATCATTCTCGTCCAAAGCCATTTCCGACATTTTGTTTTCAATCGAATAGCATCTGTCCGATCCGTAAGTAATAATAGGGATGTCGTTTGCGTCTTTCGCGCATATTTTTTCGCCGCCTGAGACAATAAACGAAATATCCGTATCGGCTTGAAGTATGCAGCCGAATCTGTCGTCTAAGATATACATTTGACCGTCGCCGTTCAGATCTTTTGACACGCCTTTGCTCATTTCTATCAGCTTATCAAATGTCCAATCCCCGCGTTTTACTATATCGTACGGGCTTTCGAGGGCGTTTTGCTGGAGCAGCGATTTGTTGAATATCATAGCTTCCATTGCGTCGTTATCTATAATCAGTAAATCGCCCTGCATGACAAACTGTTTGTGCATAACCGACAAATCTCTGGTACAGCCCTGATTCCACCACGGTTTTGTCAAATCCATGTTTGGCACTGTAAACAAATCCACAAAATCTCCTTCCTGCGCATAAGAAGCAAATTCAATAATATGCGGACAGACAACATCATAACTGTCATCCCCGGCTTTAACCATTTTGCGGAATGTTCCGGCGAAGTCCTCCACCGGGGTTTCGGATATTGTAATATTGTATTTGTCCTCTATTTTTTTGTTTCTTGCGAAAACCGCGTCGTTTATAACGTCTCCGTTTTCTTCTGTGGCGGATATATCCCTGTGGTCCCATTCTCCCCAGTCAACCTGGTCTTTCCAGGAACGCGTCAAAAACCTAAAATTATAGCCGCCGAAATCCTGCGCGGGCAGGTCTGGATACAGTAAAGTCGTCTCCTGTGCTGTCGCATTTTGGGCTCCGGTCTGATTAGAATTGTCGGTTGTGGCGCTGTTATTATTTTGATTCCCCGAACTTGTTTTGCACGACGTCAGAACGGATAGCAGCATTATGGCTGTCAAGGAAATTGCAATTAATCTTTTTACAACGATTTTCATGTAATTTTCTATTACCTCACTAAACTTAATTTTAACTTAATTTTTCATATGCGGCTGTTGCTTTATCTATAGCAGCCTGCATTTTGGGCTGGTATTTTTCAAAATCCGAAGCAAAATCGGGTATTTTATCGCTGCGTCCGTAGTTTACAACCACGTCGCCGAAATTTCCGAAATCATAGATATACCCTATGTCGAATGCAGTATTTGACAGTATTATGTCGAGCATTTCCTGACTTTCGTCGTCCCTTGCGTATTTGCCGCGCAGATTAATCTCGTAATATGCGGGCTGCAATGTATATTTAGATTCCGCGGATAAATCTTCGAGAATCGTTCCTGTTCTGTCAAGGTTAGAAGCGGTGACAGGTATTGCTACTCCTGCGCCGACGGGTCCGTTATTGTTTGTAATGTAGTTCGGCTGCGCAGAGTCCAATTTGGGAAGGGGAAGTATCCCGAAATCCGTATCCATGCCCCGCAGTCTCTCTACGATTCTCATTCTTATCCACGAGAACAACGCTCTGTTTTCAGAAAACATCGTCACCTGTTCGTCGTATATAGGGAATTTGTTTTCATATCTGTGAAGATGTACGAAATGGTCGTTGTCAGCCATCATTTCGGCAAGCGCGTCCGTAATTTTATAGCACCTCTCCGAGCCGTATGTTACAACAGGCGCGTCAGTAGTAGGGTCTTTTGAGCATATTTTTTCGCCGCCTGATACGATGAACGAGGGTCCGCTGTCAGCCTGAAGTATGCAGCCGAACTCATCGTCTAAAATGTACATCTTACCGTCGCCGTTCAGGTCTTTTGAAACAGTCCGGCTCATTTCAATCAGCTTATCGAACGTCCAGTCGCCGCGTTTCACTATATCGTACGGGCTTTCCAGACCGTTGTCTTTCAGAATGGTTTTGTTGAATATCATAGCCTCCATCGCATCGTTGTCAATAATCAATAAGGCGCCTTGCATTACATATGACTTATGCAGGATTGACAGGTCGCGGAGACAGCCCTGGCTCCACCATGGTTTTGTCAGATCTACATTCGGCACCTGCAACAGGTCTAAGAAATCCCCTTCCTGCGCCATAGGAGGAAACTCCGAGATATGCGGGCAGACGACATCGTAGCTGTCGTCGCCGGCTTTCACCATTTTACGGACTGTTCCGGTGAAGTCTGTAACTACGGTTTCGCTTATTGTTATATTGTATTTGTCCTCTATTTTCTTGTTCCTTGCGAAAACCGCGTCGTTTATAACGTCTCCCGTCTCTTTCTCCGCATATAAGTCCCTGTGGTCCCATTCCACCCAGTCGGGATTTTTTATTGTGCGGGTCAGGAACTTGAACTCATAGCCGCCGAAATCCTGAGCGGGCAGGTTTGGATATAACAGCGTCGTTTCCTGTGCCGCAGTATTTTGGGGGTCAGTCTGATTAGAATTTCCGGTTGTGGCATTGTTGTTATTTTGATTCCCTGAACTTGCATTGCATGACGTCAGAACAGACAGCAACATTATGGATGTCAGTGAAATTGCAATTAATCTTTTTACAATGATTTTCATGTA
>Ga0123357_10008268_pt1 | contig 12978 bp, 6 predicted proteins | sample TergutEmb28metaG_FD_89873 | JGI IMG/M metagenome (GOLD analysis project Ga0123357, IMG submission 89873) | Embiratermes neotenicus P4 segment gut microbial communities from Petit-Saut dam, French Guiana - Emb289 P4 | ecosystem: Host-associated > Arthropoda: Insects > Digestive system > Gut ...
ACAGATGGAGTTCCACAGGGATCCATACTCGGGCCCCTGCTTTTTCTCCTATATATCAATGACATACCAAATGTAGTATCTGATACAGGTATTCCAGTGCTGTTTGCAGATGACACTAGCTCGATAATCACAAATTCTGATAGACAAATGTTTGAAAAAGACATAAATACTGTCATATTACAATTAAACAAATGGTTTAATGGTAATCTATTACTATTAAATTTGGAAAAAACTTACTTCCTTCAGTTCTTAACAAAAAATACTAATGCAACTGACCTAAACATACCATATAAAAATAAACAAATCTCCAGTATACACAGCACAAAATTTTTGGGATTGATAATTGATAATAATTTATCATGGCATAGCCATATTGACCAAATGATACCTAAACTAAACAAAGCATCTTATTATATTATATTATATTATATTATATTATATTATATTATTATATCTTATTAGATCTCTGAAACCGTTGCTGTCTTTTGAGACGTTAAAAATGGTTTATTTCTCAGTAGTCCATTCAATTATATTGTTTGGTATCATATTCTGGGGTGTATTAACCCATAGTAAAATCATATTTAAAATCCAAAAAAGAATAATAAGGATTGTTACGAACTCAGGCAATAAGGATTCTTGCCGAAACTTATTCACAAAATTAAATATTCTCCCTCTCCAGTCTCAATACATATTTTCATTATTGATGTTTGTTGTCAAGAATAAAGACCTATTTAAAACCAACTCTGATGTTCATAGCTTTAATACAAGAGCTCACTATGATTTCCATATTCCTCCAGCAAACTTGACAGTATTCCAAAATGGAGTGTGGCATTCTGGTATCAACATTTATAACTATCTTCCTCCTACCATTAAACAACTATCAAATGATATTTCTAAATTTAAACCGGCCCTAAAAAGATTTCTCTATACAAACTCTTTTTACACATTGGAAGAGTATTACAGCTGGAAATAGGGATCTGGTTTCCTTACTATTACATTTTGGCAATAACATACACCATTGCACTGATGTTAAATTATGATATAACTCAAAGCACTCGTGCTTACACATACAAGCAGTCAAATAAGTTGTATAGGATATACTAGTTATACTGTCAGCAGTGATCTCCTAGGGCGAATCAATGTATTGAGCTGTTTGATGGATAATAGACAATCTCTAACAGAACATGTTACTATTTAATTGCTACATCTCTGTTGTTAAGAGAAGATTTAAGGATATCATATCTTCTGTGTGTGCAGTCAATCAGATGACATACTATTCTCATATGAGGACATTGAACTGGGTTTTAAATCTTCTTGTGTCTTTACTTCGTATGTTTTTTTAGAATTTAAGTTACTTGTGTACGTACTTATGTACATATCATACTAACAATATGACATATTGTATATCCTATAGGTTGCTTGACCTTGTAAACAGATTGACAGAATGTTTTATAAATGAAATGAAATCTCCACACACACACACACACACACACACACACACACACACACATGCACACAATGGCAAGGCAGGTAAGGTCACACTTCAAGAATGTGTTAATTGTTTTGTCTGACAACAAGAAAGTCCATCACAGGAGTTTACCCCTCAACTTTCAATTGTGAATCAACAGTTTTACATACGAACCAAAAGACAGGTGTAGCCTAACTAGGAATATGTGATTCTAATAAATAGGAAGAAAGCAGGGCCAGCAGGATTCAAATTGGTACAGGATGATGTAAAATGGCTTGTGTACAATGCATCTTCCAATACCTGGTGACTGCGCAATGCTTGATTCTTGGCAGTGCTCATTGATGATGCCAAGGTTATGTCTTCTGTAACATTCATCAGGTTTGATGGTGGTAGGTGTACCGATGATGTGAGGAATGGCAGTGGTGTAGGCAGAAAATTTGTATGATTTAGTGATGTCATGAAACTAAGCACCACAAGCCGGTCTTGGTGCACAACCATGAAGTCCAGGTCTGTTTGCCAGATCGCATCTGCAAAAGGAATGTGATGAACACTGTCAACTTATATGACAAAGACCAATTTTATGTGACCAGCAAAGAATAATGTAAAAAATACTGTACAGGGAACTGAGACAAACATTATATACAGGAATGTATGAATTAAACACTTAAACAGATATAAGGAACACATTGATAAAAGTGTTCTGATGAGCAGTAAGTATAAGAACATAATGATCAATGTACAGATGCTAGTATTAAAGTGTTGTGATTACAGAGAATGTCCCCCTGAATGCACAACTCACTAACAGAATATAAATTACATTCCAAGGAACACATTAGTCTTACCCAAATTAAGAAAGGAAAAACTTTTTTATATTCCTCCAGCATTAGTGCTTAGACAGCACATTAATAGCCAGACACACAAATCCAATTGCTACACTCACATTTGAATCACATACAACCCATTTTAATATCCCTCCACCTATGCCCAGGTCTCCAAATCTTTGCAACTCTCTTGCTCCTGTTGTCCATGAAAGTCACCTGACACAATATTTCCATATCTCAAATCTGTTTTCTATTGCTTTGTTCATCCCTATGCACCCGATCAAGTGTCTTCAAGTGTGACATTATTAGCCTCTCCCAAATCTCAAAGCTTGGGGAACACAAATTTCATTATTTTCACTAGCATACAATTCAGTTCATATTTGACAGACATGAATTCAAATTAACTCTGAAACAAAGCATTGAGGCATGTTAATAACCAGAATGCATATCAGATTTCACAAACATAGCCCCAGTTGTTCATAACTTTCATCATCAAATGGAAAGCTGCACTTTGACTTAACATTACTGCCATAATATTACTTTACATTAAAGAAATATAAGACAATCTGTCCATCTATCCATCCATCCATACATACATATGTATATCTACACATCTGTCTGCCCACCTGCCTGCCTGCCTGCCCATCTACCCACCTGTCTGTCCATCCATTCATCCAACTAGCCAACCAACTCCATGCAGCAGAGTCCTTCTTAAGAAGCTCATCGTTAATCATTTAATCAAGAAATTCCCCGCATTTTGTGGAACCTGAAAGTTCCTTCCTGTGTTTGCAAGATCCTTCCACTTATTCCTATGTGTATACTGAGCTGCATGAATCCAGTCCACAGTCTTGAATCTTGTTTCTTTAGGCCCACTTTAATATCATCCACACATCTATGCCTGGTTCTTCCAAATTGTTTCTTTACTTGTTTATTTTTTAACCAGGATAGTGAAAGGACATCCCTTCTCTCCCATGCGTGCACCATGCCCTGCCCATCTCATCTGCCCTGAGCTGATGAGGAAGATCTTTCAACACTAGAAATTTCAGATTATTACACTAACTGCACTAGTGACCCTTCCACCTGAAAAATTTGCGTTACTGGTATTTTCGAGAGTAGAGAATTGTGAAGTAATCACTATGGTCAACATTTTCTTACTGAGGTTCCTAAAATCTACCCACTTGTTCAAAAGTTATTTGGACACACATACAGAACCATACACAAATTATATTCACATAATACCTACATCTATATACATGTAGACCTACACATACAGGTTGGAGAGGCTTCATGCAATTATTGCTGGCAACAATAGATTCTGGGTATCTTTATGCATATTGGGATGAAACTCATGATTGCTGGAGGTATGATTTTGGAAATGTAGGCACATCCAAAGTAACAAAGCATTCATTCACATTTATTTAATTACCTAAAAAACTGTACAACTTACAGATAAATGAAGCACAAAATACGTGCTTCATTTTTTCCTACAACTTTTGGCCCAGTATTGTTTGCACCTAAATACCACGTGAGTTAGGTACGAGACACCTGAAAAAACTTATGTAGGTCTCACTTCTGTGTCTGTTGCTTTAAGTTCAATTATAATTAAAACTGGAATTTATCCACAAATGTCAGTGAAGTCCCCAATCTCAAAACGATGAAAATCCATTCATCATTTCTCAGGTTGCTTCATGTGTAAGGATAGAGAAGGCAATTTAAATACACATTTCTCAAGGGTGTGAAGCACCAGTATAGAAACCAGATTATCAGGTAATCAAATATTCCTGTACACAGTGTAGCATAAAATAAAAGAATACAACCAAAAATATTAAGCAAATACAAAAAGAAATTAGACAATTACAAGAAGATACTGTATTATAAGCCTCAAAAAAAAAAAATCTTCCAAAGAGATATGAGGGTGAATTCATACAACAATGGATTCAGGACAGGCCAGTAGGCTCATGTCTTGCAGATGATTTCAGTGATGGTGTAGCTATAACCGTTTTCTAATCTGATGATCAGTACATCAGACACATTTGTTACGTTGTTTCCCACCTCAACTGAATTCAGAAATACAATCCAGGTCAGAGGCATTATCATGACATTACACACGTTTCACTCACAACAGATTCTCCTCTCAGCAACAATTTCTAGAGTTCAGGCTGGAGTCTGAAATGCATTAAAAATGCATCAGGAAGAGGGTGCAACATACTGAAAACCTAGTTTAAACTGAACCAACTTGTGATAACTAAGTAATTTAGTAAAACACAATGCGTCTTGATAAACTAGTAGTCAGTCAGCTAGCCATGTCATTTTCAGGCCTTTATGTAATTTACAAGATCCGTTACTGAATCCACAAGAACCCAATATTAACCCTATCAACTTAAGTCAGATGAATCCAATTCACACAATCGCACCACATTTCATTAACATTCACTTTAATTTCTTCCATTCGACTCATAAGACCTCAAAACTGCGCCTTCCCTTCAGGTTTCCCAACCAAAATTTCATATGCATTTCTCGTATGTTACATGCAGCTTGCTCCAATATGACCATGACATTCAGATGCTATAACTTCCCGAGCTGTAACACACGTACTGTGTCGTGCTGTAATTCAGAACTGGTAGGGACAACTGCTTTCCTACTTTTGAAATACTGTATTGTCATATTCCTTCTCCACTCACAGAATTTCAAATTATATACAATAGCTGGCTCCCCAGCAGAGTAAGTCATATGAACCATATGAAGTCTACTTCACTTTCATCAGCATAGACTGTAATCAGGCTTCGGACCATCCAACACAATCAACTCCCAGTCAACCAGCCGACTTAAGTGGACCCTGAAAATTTTAAGTATTGAGGCCACTCATAAGAATCTTTACTTTCCCATATAACATACCTGCACAGACAGCGAAATAACATCTAACTTTTTTCAGCACAGCATAGCAATTGATGTGTCCCACTGTAGCCAGATAACACATTCAGATCCCAGGAAAGCCAACCATTTTTGACAAAATTGGAGGTACTTTGTCAATGCATCAGTGGAGTCTGAACTTGGGAAGGACTATATTCAGGTAATTGTAACTCATCTCTGGGCATTTCAGTCTAATGCATTTCCATCCTTAACTCCATGGAGTTATATTTATATTCTTAGGCTGGGATGACAGACTGTGTGTTTTGGATCTGCGGTGTCTAACGGACCTGCTACTGTTCATCCATCAAGTACATGAATTGACATGGAGGACTTCAGGTGGAATGATAACTGACAGGGGAAAATGTAAATACTCTCAGAAAAACCTGCCCCAGTGCCACATTGCCCACCACACATCCTTCAACCACTGTTCTAGGAGAGTACCCTGGCCTCCTCAAACTGCCAGGCAATGGTACAGCATAGTTAGCCAGGTGTTGCTACACTTAACAGTGTAAAACCACGTCAAATACCTTTGTGCAAAAGGCCGGTCTCGATTAAGCGCGCCTCCACCAGCAGCTTTGGAAGTAGTAGGCAGAATGACGTCACCAAATGCAAAAACGGCGCTGTAGGGCCCCCATGTTGCCACAGCGATCGCAGCACGCCCGCGCGGCCAAGCACAACACTACTGGCAGGATCTGCCGTACAAGTGCTAAGGTGTCGCCCCAGTTTGAACCCATCGTTGGCTAGATTGCCGATCTTGAACAAAGCTGCTGCGAGGAAGAAGGGTATAAGAAGTATAGCGACGCCGTTTAGTGCAAGGTACGCATGTAGCTCCAGGTGTGGGGGTAGGGTTGACCCGGGCCACGTCAGAGCTGCATAGCCCAAGAAGCGCTGAGCACTCTGCTCCGCAATGTAGGCCTGCAAGCCGGCAGTGCAGAGTCCATACCATACCGACCACAGGCTGTTAAAGTGCGCACGAAAACACGAAGCTCTCGTGTGAGTCTGTGGTTGTTTCACGGGCTTGGTGGCCTGTATCTGTGGCTGTTGCTTTTCATTGTTTTCGAGCGTCATGAGGCTCTGCGATGTGGACATGTCCAGCTAGAACAAGAAGAAATGTCTGACATATACCTCACAGCGTTCTAGTGTATTACTGATTACACAAAAATACGTCATCACTCACCTCAGGCGCGACTACGGCATGGCGCGGGTCCGTCTGAAACACACAAAGAAGCGTCAGTAATCAGTTCGGTCACTAGTAGTTGATTAGTTTCAGTGCTACCACTTCAATGTGCAATTCTCTGTTCTTTAAGTACTGTATACACTTGTTTGAAATTTAACAGAACTAACTTCCAAGTTTCGCATCTTCGCCATGTTTGTATTTTTTTACTTACAAACAGTACTTCCTTATCTACTTTGTAGGTTTGTGTATTGGCTATTGTACCAAATTTAATTGGCGTAGATCAAATCGTTCATTACTTATCGCCATAAAACTTAAAGAGAAAGAAAATGTCCGTCCGGCTGCCACCTTACATTATACAAAAATACTTCCTCAACACTTTTTGCATATTTGTCCATGATCTGTTACTGGACATCATTTTGGGTACCCTAAAGCAATTGCAGCTTTCACTTCTCCTGCCTCACAACTTTGCGCGACCTCTGCGTTGTTGTTACTGTAGGAAATTATTAAATGCATATGGTGGGTGTACTTCAGTGGAATAATATTCGTACCAAATTTGGTGAAAGTAAGGCAAAGGATTAAGAGCTGAAATTGGATACACAAAAAATGAGCAAAGACTCACACAGAAAACATGATGGTACAATAAGGCCACCTGTTGTATTCTGTAAGAAGTAAAGTTACCAGAAATAAGTGGAAATTGGGTAACAGCGTCACCATTACAAAGAACAGTCTGTCACTATTTAAGAACTAACGACCACTGCATCGTCTCTCAGTTTGTTGATGTCGTTTTGGAAGCAAAGATCGGTGTTTACAGAATAGAACAGCTTTTGTGAAATGAAGCAAATGTCTATCGAACATTTTATATTTTCCCTGCAATTGTCGTAGACAGGACGTTCACCAATGTAGTGCGCGCCTAATACGTAGTTCTGGGATATCCACTCTCCTAAAAACTGGAGAGAATTCCTTTTGTCACCAGATGTTTGGGTGCTGCATTTTACGTAATTTTTATATTTCACTTGTGTTATAATTTAATACGATTTTAATAATACTGTATATTCATTGACTGATACTACTATGTATAAATATTTGCCATTTATATCTGACAACATGTACAGCAAGCTATACGTATCTTCAACACTTGTAGTTCCCTGAAGATGGCTGCGGTTTGCAGCCGAAACTTGCAGGAACAGTAGAGCCAATTGTGCAATTAGTTGGAATAAACTTGTGTGTATGAAACAATTTCCACTGTAGTAGCACCAAATGGCCAGTCCCAACGACCGCGTGGTCTAAGACGGTGATCTGCGGCCGCTCGCTTACTTGGATTGCGGGTTCGAAACCCGCCGGGGGCATGGGTGTCTGTCTTTTGAGTGTGTGTGTTCTCAGTTAGAGGTCTCTGCGTCAGGCTGGTCACTCGTCCTGAGGAGTCTTACTGAGTGTAGTGTTTCTGAGTGCGATCGTGAAACATCGATAATGGGGAGGCCCTGGCCCACTAGGGCTGTTTGCACCATGGAAATAAATTAGCACCGTATGACGCTGTCTTCCACATCCGAGTACGTCAAGGGCAAGGTCCGATCATCCTGGGTCAAGTTCCGCAGAACTTGTTCCCATTTACATATAATAAACAATTATTTAGATACGTATACGAGAGAAAAGAACTTCGTACAAACAGAGTGTCCGCTCCCACTGCCATATAAAAGAATATTACAATTGTAACTTCAAGTAGACACTCTTACCGACGCAGATTAAGACTATTTACAGTTAAGAGTTAGGTCAAAAGAACAGTTGTGAAAAGAAGTTATGATCCTGACTCTCCCCTCAGTCCTTTATATAGTAAAAAAAATTATATATTTTGCGACATAGTGGCATTGTACGGATTATCCTGTCTTGTGTAAGTTACCATATACGTATACGCTAAAACGTTGGCTCCGTTTTCACGCTTGAAATCTTTAACAAAAAATATTTTTTGCAAGTCTGTAGATATGTCTGTGATCCATGTTCACCCAAAATTCTACTAGATATTGTTATTCAACGAAAGTGAATTTCAAGATTCCGCTTTCTTACTTTCAACAAAAACACACATTGTATGCACATGAGACCTATTACCGCCAAAAATTTCGACGTGATAATAGAGTGGCTTCGCGTTTAGAAGGTTGTAGAACCATCAAAGCGGCGTTCCTGATTGGCAAGGAGTAAAAAGTGGGAATGAGATGGAGAAGTCTCAAGTGGAATTGCATTAATATCAAATCTTGAGAAAATCCAGTAATTCTGTCCAAGTAAGCGTAGCATCACACGAACATGTAGGCAGTATAAGCTTATCTTCCCTTATGTAGTAAATTCAGCTAACATAAACATGCAGTATGTCATAAACGACAGATTGACATAGTGATCATTTGTAGGCATACTCGTACTCACATCAACATTTACTTAATATGAGCAATACCTCGCTTGACCATGATAACATAAATCATTGATAGCTTCAGGCTGCTGGTAAAAGTTACAGCAGGTACTAGATAGTTGTCTGAAGGACGTGACGTGTCAATCCGAACGAATGCGAAAGAGAGTGAAGAGCCTTCAGATTCCAATTTCGCGCAAGGGGCATCGTTCAGGTCATTTAGGGCAACATAACGGCGGAATCTTATGGATGAAGCACAGACCGAAAGTTGTATCTTTTGCTAATAAGAGAAGTATCCATACAAAAAGAAAATAAGTTTTCTCTTAATTTTCTTAACTTAAAATATACGCGACTGCATGATCTGTATTAACTAGAAACTGAAATTGAATCCCATACGACAAGGACCAGTGTCTTCACAGACAACCTTAGCCATCGATATCAAAGGCTCGGTTACCTGAACCCAATCGAGCTGCTGGTCCACTGTCCGAAACTGATAGTGACTATTTGTAGGACTTGTCATTCCGTAGGCCTATCAGAGACGCTCCTGAATGATGTACCAGCACGTGTATGCCACTGGAGTCTGCACATACCCCGCATTTCTTAAATAAGCACCCAAACTGATACAAGCGGAGCAACAATCAACATAATCAGACAAAAGCTAAACCTTACTTTACAGTAACTCCCGACAGAAAGGGATGGGGGAGACACACACGGGCGGACAGAAACGAAATCTCATGGGAAATGTAACCAGGGGAAATGATATTTTGTGTGAGTTCACAAGTATTGCAGCCAAATATATATCAAATAATAGCAAGAATAATTTATTAATTTGAACATATATATAACGAAGTACTTATCAAATTCCGACAGAATTGATCCACACAGCAGGTAAAACGAACAATCTGAGACCCCAAAAAGTTTTAATTATGTTTGGAGAAATAAATAATTGCCTCAACTGTGGAAAGAGTCCGTAAGATTGATCAAATCAAGGAAGATGAGATGGGCGGAACACATGATGTGCTCAGGGTAGAAGAGAAACGCACAGAGAGTTCTCGTCGGAAAAGCTGAGAGATACCACTTGGAAGACATTGGTGCAAGTGGAAGGATGATATTCAAATGGATCTTGAAGGAATATAATAAGAGGCTTGTAGTGAATTCGTCTGGCCCAGCAAATGAAAAAGTGGCAGAATCTTGTGGATACAGAAACGAACTTCGATTTCCATAAAATGAGGGGGGCATTCGCTACTACACAAGGTCGCAGTGGGTTCTCAAGAAGGACTGCGATCCATAAGGTTAGTCTCAGTTTCTTTCTTCCCTAACTACAAATTGTTAATAGGAATGGAAACAGAAGCTGAAGAAATACCGCTAGTCGTTTGTATTTATTCGGGAGCAGTGTTACGGACATACGGCTTGCATATGTAGCTGCAGCTGGTAAGGTAAATTTGCCCCTGAGCGAAAATACGTAGTACGTTATGGAGACGTGAAGGTCAACTTTCATGCTTTCTAGACTTGGGCACTATCGTTTCTCCAGCATTTATCAAGGTATAAATGTGGTAACTTGACAGTACCACCGTTTGTTTTAATACCTAACGAATTCAGAGTATCCGATCAGTAGCTTACGTTTCAAGTCAAAATCCACATTGAAAAAATCCCAAAGATTTATGTACATAAGGAGTTAACGTTGACAGAAAATCTTAGGTTAAACTCTGTGTGCAGTTGATAACAGCAGAAATAAATCTGTCCTTGTGTCCACCGAGAAATAACTCACCCCATTCTCAACCTCGGAACGTGTTTCGGTAATTGGTATGGCAATTTTAACACACATTCTGTGATGGGTACAACACTGTATTCCTCCTACTGCTGCGACAGGTTCCTTAGTCCTAATAAGTTGTTTTGATTGCCAGACCTTAATATTTATATCTTACTTGAAATAATTGTGCCGCTATTTTATAAACGACAGTCAATTTATACATTACAGAACTTTCAATAGCAATCCGAACAATAGAAGGGCTAGACTCAAGAAGCAATGGGTCGGTTGTAAGTATTTTATTATGTGCAGCACTTTTAGCCGCACGTACATTCAAAATCTGACGTCAGCAATCTCAACTAAAAAGGTCTGAACTCAGGCACAAATGATTCAGCCTTATATATGTCAGGCTGCCTAACATCTTTAAAGCCATTCACATTCACAAACTGACAGAAGTAATTCTATCGCTTATTCAAGATAGGTTCTTTTGTGGGACCCCATGAACAGATTACCGTTACCATTTCTGACAAACTTACTTGTAAGTTAGTGAATCGTCTTAAATTAATTTGTGATTCCATACAATTTGTTGGGTTACTGTCTCTGTCAAGCTCATTAATTTGTCTCCAGGATATTCCCTGTTATGTTCTTGAAGTGTTTTAAGTCTTACAGTCTTCATAATACTAGGACACCCTTCGCTTGGTTCAATAACCATTGAAATTAAACCCAACCTTCCTTGATTTCACATTTTGAACACCCTTCACTGAACCATCTTTTATACCGCTTTCAGTCGTGATGATCTAGTACATTTTTAGGTGTTTTTTTGTCTTCATACTTTCCCAGGTTGCAGTCTTATTCGCATCATCGCCAAATTTTTTTTCCCAAACCTGCATTCCTATTCAAGATTTTAACCCGACGCTGTTGTTAATCTCCAACTCCTTTAGCAACCTGTTATCGAAAAGCTCCATATCAGAACTCTGTGTTGCTCGTTTACTTACTAACTCTCTCTACCTGCATGTTTATGTCTTTGAAGCTACCAAGTAACTAGAAGGCATATTAAATGACTTACAGCTTGCTAATACACTTGCTACTGTTCCAATAAATTTGACCCGTGAACATTACAGTTATTCCGAATTCCAAACCTCGTTGCTTGTAAGTCGTTTAATATGAACCGTGCAAGCATGGGGCTGAGACATTTTCTGAAGTTTAAACTGGAGGATCATCCCTTATCATCCGTCCGCAAATTCTTTTTCAATATATTTTCGATTACACACTTTATATATGGAGGCTATTTTCGCCATTTGCAATCTCAGAATGTGCCATGCCGTGATGGTATCAGAGCACGTACAAGGGCAATTTTACGAAACTTTTGAAACAAATTTTATTATCAGGTATGAAAATAATATTTAAGATCTTACAGTCCCTCTTCCGCATTTGTTTGTGATACGGACAAATGTAGTATTCCTATACTTTAAAATAATCGATTTAATAAAAATTATAAGGTATAACATTAATTACATAATACGGTATGTAACAGAATAACCAATATCACAAAAAATCAAATCCGTTTGTCTTTCCTCTAATAATGCGACTCACGGCACAAGGTCAAAATACGAAATCAGTTCCGAAGATACAAAAATCTGTAAGTCTAGATGTATGGTGAAATGGGGGAGGAATCGGTTGGGAAAAAAATTGAAAAAATTTCACAGTTCAGTTGAAAGGATTAAGGAAAACCAGAACGAAAGAAAGTCAGAATAACAGGTGCAATAACAGAGATCTGATTGGCCGTGTACACTGGTAATATTATCTGACATTTAAGAGGAGCTTCCTGCTTTCATCTTCAGGGTTTAAGCAGTCCAAGATTTACCGATTGATATGGCGTCATATACCAGAACAATTGAAACTCATCAACGCCTTTGTGCAGACCACGAATCTCGCATCATTTTGGTTTCCTAGGCAACTTGAACCTCAGGCAGACATTATCTGGAGAAGGCAATCTGTTTGCCAGCAGGAAATGTCTGTAGACGTCTCAAATATTGTTGCGAGCGATTGATTTTCCATACCGAGCGTCGGGTCACCGAACCCACAAAACGGGTGAGTGCAATAGTACTACTGTCTGGATCAAAACATTGACCAAGCCCTACATATTAGCTACAGGAGATTCGGCCATCACGTAGACATTTCGAACCCTCTTCAGTATGCACAAGACGACTGACTTTAGCACAGGTCACTTACTCATTTCTGAATACGAAACACTGAACTCAGCAGCTCATACACTCTTCTTCGTGTCCTTTCCTCTCTTCTTCTTGCCCTTCCTTCGATTCTTCCAGTTTTATGTGTGTCGTCTAGCAACCAAAAATCTCCGTATCAAAGCTCCTGCTCATTTTTCTCCCTTGTTTTCCTTTCTTTCCTAGGTTACATCATCTTCCCTAACATGTTGTCTCCCCCCCCCCCCCCCCCCCCCCTTCT
>Ga0123357_10008270_pt1 | contig 12977 bp, 15 predicted proteins | sample TergutEmb28metaG_FD_89873 | JGI IMG/M metagenome (GOLD analysis project Ga0123357, IMG submission 89873) | Embiratermes neotenicus P4 segment gut microbial communities from Petit-Saut dam, French Guiana - Emb289 P4 | ecosystem: Host-associated > Arthropoda: Insects > Digestive system > Gut ...
CGTCGGTGTCGGCTGGCAGGGTGGTCATGGTCCTCCTTCGGCGTCTACCCATTTTGCCAACCGTCAGGCCCAAAGCAACCCCCGCCGCGCCGCCGCGGTGTGGGAAGATTGGTGGGTGAACGATCTGCCAGGGTTGACCAGCGTCATGGCCGACGCTGCGGCGCACCTGGATGACCATCCAGCCGTCGTGCTGCTGATCGACGGGTTGGGGGCCGCCAACCTGGACGATGACCCTTCTCTGGCGCCAACGCTGGCGGCGTTGCCGCGCACCGATATTCAGGCGGGTCTGCCGTCGACGACCACGGCGTCCATCACGTCACTGTTGACGGGCGCCGACGCCGCCCAGCACGGCCTCATGGGCTTCGCGTTCCGGACGCGTCCCGGCTTCGCCATGAACACCATGCTCTGGGACGACTCGAGTTTCGTCCCCGAAGTCGCCCAACCCGTGCCGACATGGTTCGAGCGTCTGGGTGCCCAGGGAACGCCGACGGCGGTGGTCGTCTCGTCAGGCTTTGCCAATTCGGGCCTGACAAGGGCGATCCTTCGCGGTGCCGATTTCGTCGGCATCGATCACGAGAACGATTGGGCGGCCCAGGCGGCGCTCGTCGCCGACACCGTCAAGACCCACCGGTTGACCTATGCCTACGTCCGCAGTCTCGACCACACCGGCCACGCCCGCGGTTGGCGGTCGTCGGCGTGGCGGCGTCAGTTGCGACGCATCGACGGGTTCGTCGCCCAGCTTCTGGAAACCCTGCCGGCGGGCACGGCGTTGACGATCACCGGCGACCACGGCATGGTCGACGTGCCGCCCACCCACAAGGTGCGAATCGACGACGAACCCGACCTGGGTACCGGCGTCGACATGGTGGCGGGGGAGGCCCGCTTCCGGTACCTCTACACGCAGACTCCCGACGATGTGGCAGCCCGCTGGGCCAACTGGTGGGGCAGCCGCGCCGACGTCTACACCCGTCAACAGGCTTTGCCGTTGTTCGGTGTGACACCGCCTACCCTTGACGTCGCGCAGCGCATCGGTGACGTGGTCGTGGCGTTCCACGACGACTGGGTGGCTCTGACGGCGTCGCGCCCGCGCGAGGCGCAGATGGTTGGCATGCACGGCTCGGTCACCGACCAGGAGCGTCTCGTCCCGCTGCTGAAATGCACGCTATGACGCTGCGTTAGTCCGCTTGCGGGCTGCCGAACATGATCTCGTCCCAGGTGGGGACAGTGGCTCGCTTCTTCGATTTCGGTATGCGCTGTGTGGGTTCCTTGGCCTCGTCATGAGGTTTTGTCGGCAATTCGCTGGCTGAAGGGTCCGGCGCGGCCTTCGCGCGGACCGTCTTCTTAGGCTCTTCTTCAGCCGTCGTCGCCGCGGGAAGTTTACCCGTCGTGCCCGTCAAGCCTTCGTAGATGCGCACCGAGTCCTCATTGAAGCCAGCCAGCATGTCGTAGAGCACATCCATGCCGACTTCCGGCTCGGTCACCAGGTCATAGACTCCGTCGACCTCGGCCAACCTGCCCGGGGAGTAGTCGTCGGGCTCGAAGTCGAGCGCGGGCGCGGACGCACCGAACTGACGCGCCGGGTCGAGGTCGATAGTCGGCTCGCTGTCGACGTCGAGAGCCCGGGCGGTGCCGCGGCGTCCCCGCTGTGGCCCACGGGCTGACGACGGTTCGCCAACCAACCAATGCGCCTCGTCATTGACGGCAGTCGAGAAGCGTCCGGTCGCGTCGTATCTGAAAACTCCCTCGTGAAGGGCCGAACCAGACCGGTAGGTCGCTCGCAGCGTCCACAACCGATCGTTGCCGCGCCAAGCGTCCCAAGTGACATCTGCGCTTGTCAAACCGCGACTGGCCAGCCTGTCTCCGACAACTTCAGCGAGCGTTTGGTGAGTCGATACCCCGGTGCGGTGAACTTGCCCTTTGGTGGCTTGGCCAGCGATGTAGGCTCGCTCGGCCAGCACCGGCCCGGCAAATGGTTCGACGGACGATGTTGGCACGCCGAAGCTTTCGGCAATGTCCTGGACGGAAGCACCAGCTCGGATGCGCGATTGAATCTCGCGCGGTGACAACGCTTCGGTCATGCTGGCCTTTCCTTCACCCATAAGCCTATAGGCACCTCGGCTCGGTTGCTGACCTGAACACTGTCCAAGCCTGGAGCGCCGCTTGAGAGTGACGCCCAAGTCGTGTACCCTCACCGCTCAATGAGACACATCGGCCTTTGGCTGGAACTTTCGACGCGATGTGCCTAAAATACAGGGCCTCTGGAACGTCACCCCGCACAGAGAGGCAGATGGAAGGAAACCATGGCGACCGATTACGACGCCCCCCGCAAGCCCGACGAAGAAGTCTCCGAAGACTCGCTCGAAGAGCTCAAGTCGCGGCGCAATGACAAGCAATCCGGCCAGGTGGACGAGGACGAGGTCGAGGCGGCCGAGTCGTTCGAGTTGCCTGGGGCCGACCTTTCCCACGAAGAATTGACGGTGCGGGTGCTGCCCCGTCAGGCTGATGAATTCATATGCGCGGGCTGTTTCCTCGTCAAGAATCGCACGCAGATCGCCGCTGTCCGCGACGGTCAGGAGTACTGCGTCGACTGCGTCTAGACGGGCAGCGTCACTTGTGCTTGCCCTTGCCGATCTCTACTACCACGGGCTTCGTTTTCGCCTGCCATTTGTTGGCGCCAAGCCTGTTCAAGAAAATCTGGGTGCCAGCGAGTGCAAGCCCGCTGAGCCCCACCCAGGCCAGGATGCGGGCGGGTGATTCTTCAGGGTCGGCGAGGTTTGGTGGCTTGTTGCCTGTCAGGCGCGTCCAAGTGCCGTTGAGGGCCTTGTCGGCGACGGTGGCCGTGACGGCACCGACGACGGCGAAAGCGATTTTGCTGCCAATGCTCATGATGACTCCTTCGCAGATGAGTCTACTAGGCCTGGGCGGAGTCCAGCTGTTCATGAAGGTAGGCTGGAGTCATCCAAAACACAAGGAGCATGATGTTCGGACGCAAGAAGAGTTCACTGGCTGATGAGGAAGAACCCCTTGAGAAGGCCGAAGTGGCAGAATCAGCCGCCGACGAGGCAGCCGATGAGTTGGATGATGAGGCGGACGAGCCAGGGGAGGAATCGGACGACGTCGCCCCTGAGCCAGAAGAAGCTGACGAACAACCCGCTGCCGAGGCGGACGAGTGGCAGACGCTGGACGCGTCGCGCGATTGGCGCGAGGACGGGCCTTTCGATATCGGCGAGGTCGATTTGGATGCCGATGAGGTGCAACGCCTCGATTTCGGTTCCGTCATAGTGACGCCCTTCGACGACATGCAGCTTCAGTTGCAGGTCAGCCAGGCCAACGGCCAGGTGCAGGCGTTGATGGTCGTCGACAAGAAATCGGCGCTGGAGGTGGCGCTGTTCGCCGCGCCGGCGCGCGGCTCAATGCTGGCACAGGTGCGCGATGAGATGGCCGCGGCCGCTGAGGCCGCCGGCGGCACCATGAAGTTGGAGGAGGGGCCGTTAGGCACCCAGATCCGCCGGGTGCTGCCCGGCAAGGCTGCTGATGGCCGCGAGGTCAAGCAACGCAGCCTGACGTGGCTCGCGCAAGGGCCAAAGTGGCTGCTGCGGGGTGTCCTGATGGGCCAGGCCGCCATGTCTGACAAGATGGGCGACGAGGCGCAATTGCTGTTCGAGTTCTTCTGCAACCTTGTGGTGCGCCGCGGTGACACGCCGAAGGTACCCGGCGAGTTGATCGGAATGGAGATCCCGGCCGCGCTCGCGGCCAATCTGCCCAATCAGTCGGACGAGGCGAATCAGCCGAAGTGACGTTTGACGGCGTCATCGACTGAGACAGCCTCCTCGACCAGGGCGCTCATTATTCGGGGGATCGAAACGGCCACGTCGACCCCCCACTTGTCGGTGAACAGCCACTCGTTTTCCGGGTGGTTGATGCGGGCAACCGTGCGGGCCACACCGAACTCTGTCTTCGCCAGCAGCGAGTGCACCAGATTAGCCTTGTCGTCCCCAGTGGCGGCGACGCAGACGTCGCAGGTTTCAAGTTCGGCCTCGTGTAGCGAGTCAAGCTCGCAGCCGTCCGCCATCAGCCACTCGGCTTCAGGCACGGTGTCGGAACGCACCGCGTGCGGATCCTTTTCGATCAGCAGCACGTCGTGGCCCTGGTCGATCAAGTCGCGGGCGATCGCCCGCCCGACGTCGCCGGCGCCCACTATCGCGACCCTCATGGCAGCCCCGCACTGATCTTGTCGAGGTGGTCGACCGCCACGCTAACGTAAATTACGTCGCCCGGCTCGATGACAGTGTTGGCCGACGGAACCAGACCGGCGCCCAATCGCACGATAGTTGGCACGCGGGCCCCGGTGGCCTGTTCGACATCGGCAACCGTGTGTCCGATCCAGCGTGCGTCGAATGGGGCCTGAAGCACTACCGTCGCACCTGACGGATCGCGCCAGACCGGTTCGGCCACCATAGGTAGCAGGTGGCTCATCGCCTGGATCGCCGCCCACCGCACCGTCGCCACCGTCGGTATGCCGAGCTTTTCGTAGATTTCGGCCCGTCCAGAGTCGTAGATACGGGCGACGACGTTTTCCAGCCCGAACTCGTCTCGTACAACACGGGCGGCAAGTATGTTGGAGTTGTCGCCGGAACTCAGCGCGGCGAAGCCGCCGGCCTGCCTGATGCCTGCCCTTACCAGCACATCGCGGTCGAACCCGGCGCCTTTGACGGTGCGTCCTTCAAAATCAGGCCCCAGACGCCGGAACGATTCGACATCAAGATCGATCACGGCGACGGTCTCGCCGTGTCGCTCGAGAATGCGGGCAAGCGACGATCCGACCCGTCCGCAGCCCATGATGACGATGTGCACAAGCACCAAGTTTAGTCGGACGGCCAGATCCTGCGATTTCGCGCAGGATGACGGAGGCTTTGCTGACTACGCTTATGGTTGTGCTAGTGCGTCTGACGTCCATCGCCAAGGGTGGCGAGGCTGTCGCGCGTATGGACGATGGACGGGTCGTCTTCGTCCGCGGCGGAATACCCGGAGAGCTTGTCGATGTCGAGGTGACGGACGACAGCCACGCCACCTGGTGGCGGGGCGTCGTTGTGGGCGTCGTCGAGTCCTCGCCCGAGCGCGTCACACCGCCATGCCCGGTGGCCGGCCTGTGCGGCGGCTGCGACTGGCAGCATATCGGGTTGGCACGGCAGCGCAACCTGAAGGCCGAGATCATCGCCGAGCAGATGCGGCGGCTGGGGAACCGTGATGTCGACGTGGCCGTTGAGCCGGTCGCCGGGGACGTCGACGGGCTCGGCTGGCGCACGCGGATGCGCTACCTGACGGACGGCGACGTCATAGGTCTTCGCGGGGCGCGCTCGCACGATCTGGTGGGGCTGCCGCCGACCGGTTGCGCGTTGGCGGCGGCTGGTGGCCCCAGCGCCGACGAACTGATTGCCCTGAAGCAGGCCGCCGGGCTGGGTGGGACGGCAGAGATCTGCGTCACGGTGGCCGATAGCATCACCGTCTGGTCACCCGGGCACGGCGTCCTGACGGGTTCTGATGTGGTGACGCAACACGCGTTGGGACGCTGCTACTCAGTGCGGGCGGACGGCTTCTGGCAGGTTCACCCGGGTGCGGCGAATGCCTTGTCACAAGCGGTTTTGACAATGTTGCAGCCTGAACCGGGGGAGCGGGCGTTGGACTTGTATTGTGGCGTCGGGCTGTTTGCAGGTGCGCTGGCCGACGTCGGTGTGGAGGTCTTCGGCCTGGAATCCGACCGCGCCGCCGTCGAATTGGCCAGACGTAATGTGCCGGAAGCCTGGTTTGAGGCCGGGCGAGTAGAGCGTGAACTCTGGCCGTCGATGGCTGACCTGGTGGTGCTCGACCCGCCCCGCTCGGGTGTCGGCCAGGCTGTCATCGAGCGGGCTGTCGCCTCGCGTCCCCGTGCGATCGCCTATGTCGCTTGTGACGAGGCCGCCCTGGGACGTGACACCGCCATCATGGTCAAGTTTGGTTACGCTTTGCGTGAACTGCGAGCCTTCGATATTTTCCCGATGACGTCGCACATCGAGTGCGTGGCCACATTCGTCGCCGACTAGGCCTTCCGATCTTGCCGCAGGCCACTAGGATAGGGCGTGTGCCTTTGCTCGACCATATTCACCAGCCGGCTGATCTGCGGGCGCTGAAACCCGCCGAGCTGGCCGAGCTGGCCGCCGAGATCCGCCGTTCGCTGGTGACGCACGTCGGTCGCACCGGTGGGCATCTGGGGTCGAATCTGGGCGTCGTCGAACTGACGATTGCCCTGCACCGGGTGTTCGATTCGCCCAAAGATCCGATCGTTTTCGATACCGGGCACCAGTCCTACGTCCACAAGATGCTGACGGGCCGGGCTGATAGATTCGACACATTGCGCCAGGCGGGCGGGCTTTCAGGCTACCCGTCAAGGGCGGAATCCGAGCACGATTGGGTCGAGAATTCCCACGCTTCGACGGCACTGTCGTGGGCTGAGGGCATGGCCCGGGCCTTTCACCTTCAAGGTCAGACCGATCGCAAGGTCGTCGCTGTGGTCGGGGACGGGTCGTTGACGGGCGGCATGGCCTGGGAGGCTCTCAACAACATCGCTGTGGATGATCTGCCGATCGTTATCGTCGTCAATGACAATGGACGTTCGTACCAGCCGACGGTTGGGGGGCTGGCGAAGAAGCTTTCGGGTATCCGCACCGATCCCCGTTACGAGTCGACTATGCGTGGTATCGGCCACTTTGTCAGGCGCATGCCGCGGTTCGGTGAAACCGCTTACTCGATGATGGAGGCGTTCCGGGCCGGGTTGAAGGATTTGCTGGTGCCTCAGTCGATGTTCTCGGACCTCGGCATCAAGTACATCGGCCCATTCGACGGGCACGACATCAAAGCCACCGAAAAAGCCCTGCGGCAGGCCAAGCGCTATCGCGGCCCGGTGATTGTCCATGCCATCACCCGCAAGGGAAATGGGATGTGCGCCGCCGAGAATGACCGTGAGAGGTTCCACGCCGTCGACCACCTGGACGAGGCGACTGGCGAGCGGGTACCCTCCGAATGCCGCACCTGGACGGATGCTTTCTCCGATGAATTGGTGCGTCTGGGCTCCGAGAGGCCCGAGGTGGTTGCCCTGACGGCAGCGATGCTCGGACCAACCGGCCTGGGCGCTTTCGCCGAACGGTTCCCGAACCGGGTGTTCGATGTCGGCATCGCCGAACAACATGCCGTGACGGCGGCCGCCGGCATGTCGGTGGCCGGGCTTCACCCGGTGGTGGCCGTCTACTCAACGTTCCTCAGCCGGGCCTTCGATCAGTTGATGATGGATGTCGGCCTGCACAATGCCGGGGTGACTTTCGTCCTTGACCGGGCCGGTGTGACCGGCCCTGACGGCGCCAGCCACAACGGCCAATGGGATGTTGCGCTGGCCGGGCTGGTGCCTGGGCTTCGGCTGGCGGCTCCGCGTGACCGCAAGCGCCTGGCGCAGGCGTTGACGGCCGCCCTGGATTGGGACGGCCCCGCTGTCTTGAGGTTCGCCAAAGGGCCGGTGCCGGACGACCGTGATCCAGTAGAGCAAATTGACGGGCTGGATGTCGTAGCCCGTGGCGACACAGACGATGTGTTGCTGGTCGCCTACGGCGACATGGTGCCTGTTGCCCTGGCAGCCGCGGAACAACTGTCGATGGGCGTCACTGTAGTCGACCCGGTGTGGGCTCTGCCCGTCTCGGAGTCGCTAGTGAAACTTACGGCCGCATACCGCCTGGTTGTCTCGCTTGAGGATGACGTGGTGATTGGCGGCTTGGGTCAGCAACTGAGGCTGGCAATGGAACGTGCCGGCATCAATGTGCCAGTTCGTTGCATCGGTTTGCCGGCTGCATTCCTGCCGGCCGGTTCGCGTGATCAGGTTTTGGCTGATATCGGGTTGGACGTGTCCGGCGTGACGGCGGCAGTGAACGCTGCCTGGCGCTAAAGAAACGTCATGCTGCGCGAAATGTTGTGGAGTCGCAGTATCTGGACCGATCCTGCGACGTCGCGCGGGAGGACGATTGGTAATTTTGCTTGATGGATCACTGTTGGCCCAATGCTGCCGCGACGGCGGGGGCGGTCAGTTCGATCTGCCACGGGCGGACATGGGCTTTCGCAAATGCGTCGCGCAGCCCGTCTTCGGAGAGATCGGTTTCGTCCGGCCACATCACTTCGCCCAGGGTGGCCACCGTCATAAGGTTTTCTACCGGCAGATTATTGGCATCGGCCACCTCGATGACGGCTGCCCGGGCCGCTGCCCAACGCTTGGCTGCTTCAGGGTTGACGTCCTCCCACAGCCGGGGCGGAGGCACGCCCCGGCTGCTCAACCGGTGCGGCCAATGGGCCGGGTCGTCCTGTAGGGCCGACTCGATCGCCGTCACCCAGCGATCTCTTTGACGCTTCGCCAAACGCCCGGTGAAGCCAGGCTGGCTGGCGATGGCGATGCCCACTTCGCCCGGTTTCAGACGCCCGAAATCGGTGGCTGCGGCCACCAGATCCGGGTCGGGCAGAATCCGTCGTGGTGCGATGTCGATTTGACGCGCCAGGTCGTCCCGCACCTCCCAGAGCTTTTGAGCAACCGCCAAGTCGCGCGGCCGGCGAAGCTTCTTGACGCCCTTGAGTGAACGCCAACGCTCGTCCGTGTCGTCCGGGGCGTGGGCAAATCGCGCCACCACATCGTCGAATTCCTGTTTCGCCCAGGCCGTCTTGCCGCAGGCTTCCAGGTCGGCTGCGACGGCGGTGCGCAACTCCAGCAGATAATCGACGTCCAAGGCGGCGTAGGCCAGCCAAGACGGCGGCAGAGGCCGACGCGACCAGTCGTCAGCCGAGTGCGCTTTCGCTAGTTCGACGCCGAGATAATGCGTCAGCATGGGCGATAACGACACCCGTTCCAAGCCGAGAAGACGACCGGCCAGCTCGGTGTCGAAGACGCGTTGTGGGATCATCCCGACTTCGGCCAGGCAACCCAGATCTTGACTGGCGGCGTGCAGCACCCACTCGCAGCCGCTCAGCGCGGCCGACAAGTCACGAAGATCCGCCAATGGTTTCGTGCCGGCCAGGGCTATCGGGTCGAGCAGTCGCGTCCCGGTGCCATCTTGGCGGAACTGGATGAGGTAGGCCTTTGACGAGTAACGGAAACTTTGCGCCCGCTCGGCATCAATCGCGACAGGTGCCGACTGGTCGACCTGGTCAATGAATCGGCGCAACGAAGACGTGTCTGTGATGACTTCGATGCGGCCTTCACGCGGTGTTGTGACCAGCCGCGGTGATGCGGCGGGGCTTGGTGTCATGGTCTGCCCTGCGCGCGCGAACTGAAAGCGATGACGCCTTCGATCAACGGTTCCAGGCCAGCCAGTTGGCAAAGCAGTTCTTGCCAAGCCTCCACGTGGCAACGCATCGCCTGCTCGTCGACGACTGTCCACGAGCATCGGATTTCGACTTCGGCACTGTCGGGTCTCGCGTCCATGTCGCCGAAGCTTCGTGAGGTCACAGTCGTTACGGTGCCGCTGGTGGCGGTGTGGTTGGCGTCAGCGCTGCGCAGGGCGTCGATCAGCCACGACCATGCCACATCTGGTAGCAGCGGGTCGTTGGCCATCTCGAAGTCGACATCCGCTTGGGCGAAGCTGACGACCCGGGTGCAGCCGCCCCAGACGTCATCGCCGGCGGGGTTGTGAAGCACGACGAGGCGCCCCGTGGCGGCCAAGTCGTTGGCTCGCGTGGCAACCTCGGCTTCGATGGCCACCGCTTGCGGAGCGATCCGCTGAGGCGAGTCGATTTCATGCGCCTTTACCTCATGGCGCCACCGGAAACCTCGCACCGCTGCTGTGATCGCGTCGAAGTCGCTACCAGCTTGCCAGCGGTTAATCACATAGACAACGCTAGCCAAGGCGTCGGCTTTCACCCGGCAGGCGCGCCGTCATCCCCGTCGGGTGCATACTTGAGATATGTCAAATTCGAAGTCAGCCAAAGCTTCATCGCACAACCATGAGACGCTCAGCTCAGTGTTGCGTTGCCCGCGCGGGCCCATTGATGTTTCCTGCTTCAATTCCGGGGCGACGCCACTGTTTCCCGGGCACGGCAAGCAGGACGCGGCGGACGCCGACGCGGCGACCAAAACTGCTCTGGACGACCTGCAAGAGCGCCTTTTCGCCAACGCCCACGTCGACGACACGACGACCCCGGGGGCGGCGCCCAAACCGACGGGCAGCGTCTTACTGGTGCTGCAGGGCATGGACACGGCCGGCAAGGGTGGCGTCATAAAGCACGTCATCGGCATGGTCGACCCGCAGGGTGTGGCTATTCAGGCGTTCAAGGCCCCGACGCCGGAGGAGCAGTCACACGACTTTTTGTGGCGCGTCCGCAACGCCCTGCCCGGGCCTGGCATGATCGGCATTTTCGACCGCTCGCACTATGAGGACGTGCTGATCCAGCGCGTCGAGGCGATGGCGCCCGCTGAAGAGATCGAAGCCCGGTACGGCTTGATCAGCGAGTTCGAGCGTCAGGTGGCCGACTCCGGCACCCGCGTCGTGAAATGCTTCCTCAACGTCTCGAAGGACGTTCAGAAGAAGCGTCTGACGGCCCGTCTGGACGACCCGACGAAATACTGGAAGTACAACCCCGGCGACCTTGCAGTGCGTGCGAAATGGGACGACTACATGGTGGCCTACGGCTTGGCGCTGACGCGCTGCAACCAAGACTTCGCGCCTTGGTATGTCATTCCGTCCGACCATAAGTGGTATCGCAACTGGGCGATCGCCCAGATTCTGCTGGAAACCCTGCAAGGCATGGATCTGACATGGCCGCCGGCCACCTTCAGCGTGGCAGCGGAGAAGGCTCGCGTAAAAGCGAGCTGACAGCGTCACGCACAGAACCACGGTCGGCCGACGCCGCCCTTGCGGCGGGCGCGTCGACATCCGCGAGCAACATGATCAGCGCGGTCGTCGCCCGTCTGGCCTATCAGGAAGCCCGCTCGATCGAGGCGACCGCCCGCACTATTTCCCTTGACGAACTGGAGCGTGCTGCGGCTGCGATCCGCCAGGCGGATCGTGTGATAGTTGTAGGTTTCGGATCCAGCGCTTGACCTCCCAGGATTTGGCACAGAAGCTCACCCGCATCGGGATCGTTTGTCAGGCGTCGCTGGATTTCCACCTCCAGCTTTCCGATGTCAGCCTCACCACCGAGCGTTCTGTTGCCGTGGTTGTCTCACACCGGGGAAGAACCGCCGAGGCGGTGGAGGTGGCCGGCGCCGCCAAAGCCCATGGCGCCACCATCATCGCTATCACCAATGTGCCAGGCTTACCCCTGGGCAAGTTGGCGGACATCGTGTTGAACACGGCAGCCAGTGAGGGCCGATTCCGGGCTGGTGCAACCACCAGTCGCATCGCCCAACTGGCTGTGGTGGACTTCCTATTCGTCCGCGTTGTGCAAACCCGTTTTGCCGAGGCGAACGCGGCCCTCGCGGTGACCCGTGACACACTGTGGGCGCACGGCCTGCGCTGGGAACCACAGTCAGGCGATGACGCCGAAGACGAAACCTGAGATACCCCAGCGCGTGGTGGTCGTCTTGCGGTAAAGAATCAGCCCGGCGGCCAACTGGCGCACCGGGCTGATTCTATTTGCTACAGCGGTATTAGTTGCTACAGCAGTGTTAGCCGTTGATTCCGTCAATCGTCGAACTGTTGGATCCGACCGTCGCGCAATATGCCGACACTGACAGCTTGGTCAGTGTGATGTTGCCGTTGGCTGTCGACTGGCCCTCGTCCTGCAGCATCTTGGTGACGACGTCCGTCTGCTTGCTGCTGTTCATGTTGCGGTAGTCGCCGCAGGTGGTCTTGCCGCCGTTGTTGGCGCTACTGCAAGCGGTCAAGGTGGCAACCGCCATCATTCCCACAAGCAGTGACATCGTCGCACGCCTTGCCTTAGATTTCCACATGGTTGTTTCCATTTCCTTTCGCGTATTGCTACCCCCAAACGCCGCGCGCGTATGGGCCGTGCAGCAGCGGTCTACATCACTCGCCGGCATTGAGACACCAGATTCCGGAGCCTTGCAAGCACTGTGAGTATGAGGTCTAGCGACTGTGTTATCCCTGTGCACTCGACCAGCGTACTACCGACCAAGCCGCAATTACCACGCGCCGCTTGCTGTCACCCACGTCCTGAACGCCTAACTAGGCTAAGCTGCCGCCCATGGCTAGCGAATCGGCGACGGATCTGGTGGCAGAGATTTCGGGGGCGCTGGACGCCCGGCGCGACCCACAGCGTGCCTTGCAGCAGCAGGCGTACATGAAATCGGCGATGCCGTTCTATGGCATCTCGGTGCCGCAGGTGCGCGCTATCATGCAGGGGATTGGCAAGGCTCGCCAACCCGATTTGGCGACCGTCGCCGAAGCGTCGCGGTCGCTGTGGGACGCCGCCGAATATCGCGAGGATCGTTACGCGGCCATTGGGCTGACGGGGCTGGCCGTCGCCAAGGGACGGCTGGAATTGCTTGGCCTTTACGAGTACGAGGCGCGGACGGGCGCCTGGTGGGATTTTGTCGACGAGATAGCCCACCGCATCGCCGACCTGCACGACGCCCACCCTGCCGAGGCGGCGGCGCAGGTGCGCGAATGGGCCGTCGCCGACACGATCTGGCTGCGACGCCTGGCGATTCTTGGCCAATTGCAGCGGAAACAACGCACGGATGTCGGGCTGCTGACGGACGTGATCGAGCTGAACCTCGGCAGTACCGAATTCTTCGTCAACAAAGCGATCGGGTGGGCGTTGCGAAACTACGCGTTCACGAACCCGGACTGGGTGCGCACCTTCGTCGACGGTCACGAGTTAACGCCGTTGAGCCGACGCGAGGCACTGAAGCATCTGTGACCGGTAGGCTGGGGCCATGCAGATTCGGCCTATGGATATCAGCGATTATGACGAGGTTTATCGTCTTTGGGTGGCGACCCCCGGCATGGGGC
>Ga0123357_10008271_pt1 | contig 12977 bp, 7 predicted proteins | sample TergutEmb28metaG_FD_89873 | JGI IMG/M metagenome (GOLD analysis project Ga0123357, IMG submission 89873) | Embiratermes neotenicus P4 segment gut microbial communities from Petit-Saut dam, French Guiana - Emb289 P4 | ecosystem: Host-associated > Arthropoda: Insects > Digestive system > Gut ...
AAAAAAAAAAAAAAAAAAAAAAAAAAAAACACACACACACACACACACACACGTTTCCCATGTCAATCCAGAAAGTGTCATAATGTATGCTGAGGTTGGTGTGTGCTGTGCTACAAGTTCAACTGAGATTATTGGGTACATTTCTTCTTCTGAAACCATACATTTACACCGAAATGTTGACACACATTCTGATGACATCTCTGCCACAGCAATATAATGTTTTATAAAATTCCATGCACTGTTTATATGATTTTTTCGGAGACAGGAGGGGACTGTGGCCTGATTTGCTAGATATAAACCCTTGCAATTTTTACCTGAATGGTAGTTAAAGGACAAAGCTATAGGGCATAATGGCCTCCACAATGAAGACAGCCTAAAAGAAAGTATTCAGAACAGTATTAAGTTTCATCACCAGAACTTTAGTGTTCAATAAATAACATGTTCGTTAGGCATGACACACCTGTCAGTCAAAGGCAAGCATTTCCAGTAGCTTATTTAAATATTGTACATAATGACATTATATTAACTTCAACACATTGAACTAAAATGCATGGATCCAGATTCACAGAAAACTGAAATAACGGCAAGAGCTGTGCTGCTAACTCTCATGGGAACAGTCTTAGTAAAGAGCAAGGCAAGTTGTCAAATACGACAATGCACCTGTGGTTCATTAATCATTGTGGCTGTAGGCAACTGCTGAGTGGAAAATATATTCTCCAGACTGTGTTCTTTGAAGACACGATCAACTAATTAATTACTAACATTTTTGCACAAACATAGCATGCTTTAAAAAACACGCTGTTATAACCAGGTTTCACACTAGTGGACTGCCAAAAGGGAAAAAGGATAACGAAGAGCAAAGTCTTGTCATCCTGGTAAGTGTAACTTTTTAAATTACTCTTAACGTTGAAATGTTTTAAATCTTTTCATCACTTTAAATAATTTGTTAGTGGTTAGAGTAAGAAGTGTTAAGTGGCTACTGTTTGGTATTTTAAATGACCAATCATGCTCAGAACTCTTTATGTAACAAGATAATTCACACACATTGAAGAACATTATATCCAGTTACATTCTTTACGTAGGTTACACTCGTCTTCCTCTCTCCCCCCTAGTGAACACAGTTTACATTCTGTCCCTGACAGACAGCAATACAAGTCATACAATTTTACTGTTATCATCATTTTCAGATACGTATCAATTATCTTAAATATTATTACACCGCAATTCTCCTAAAATATGCTTCAACAAAATGGTTCAATTTAACATACTAAACATGCGCCTGCAAAAATACTATTACAAATACTGACAGTCTCTATGACCTATATATACTCAAGTTTAAGCACCATGTTAATACAATTTTTCTAGCTCATGCTTCAATACAATGATTTCATTTCAACCTTGTCAAAATATTTTGTTAAATTGAGATTCAATGTCATATAAAATTAAATATTCCAATTGAATCACAGTAAACTGTAGTATTCTGCACATCAGGAAGATTGAGAATATGCTACAACTTCAGTATTTTCCTTTACCTCCAAAAACCATTTTATAGTCTGTTAATTGTTACCATAAACCAGTATGCCATATTAAAAGCACAATAAACATATTATTAACCATATTTACCTGGATCTAGGCCAAGATATTTTTCGTGAACTTTATTAGTTAAAATGTTTTAAAATCAGCAACAAAGAAGAAACTAAATAAAAACTTTTCATTTTTTATGTTCTCATAGGGCAGCTGTCTCAAATTAGAGGTCACCTTTATTTCAGATAAATAAGGTATTTTGGACATTGTCCATCACCTTGCATCTTCTCACATGGAAAGATCTTAATACGGGATCCGTTCCATCATCAGGACTAAGAAAGGAAAGGTGTGTGTTCCCGGGTCACGGACCCGTATAGCTTTCTAATGAGTCCAGCCGAGTATGAAACCTTCCTACCATATACCTTACAACAGAAACATATCCAGCTGCCAAGAAGATGTGTGTGGAAAACCTGAAGACATTGGAGAATGTCATGTTTATTACAATGCACCCCCGCAGAACACTTAGATTGAAAGTAATCCTTGACATTTAAAAGTGAAATAATTCCAAGTGACTTTGTGGACATTAATTTAGACTGATGATACAGAATACAACACGGTCATAATGTGAGTCCCATTACTTTAATTACCATGGTAAGATAAGTTTGCATATTACTACCCACTTTTTATTTTCAAACACATCCAGAATGTGATGAATATATCGCTCATTTGCGACAAGAGCGTCACAACTCAAAATTCGGCATTTTTGAGCTATTGGTATAGAAAGAAACGTCTGCAGATGCACTTTTAACAGGTATAGTGTCATAACGCAGTTTGCAAAACTCGCCGCTGGAGAGCAGTTGTGTCGTCGTTGCACTCACAGAAAATTATAGCACTTCAAAACCTTCAAAAGTTTCTCCTGAAAAATAACACATTTTGAGTTGACACTGTTGTCGCAAATGTGTGATACGCATCTTACCAACTGAAACAGTCCTATGGCACACTTGCAGCATTCACTTTTACACCAATGTAGTACCCAGCATGCTCCGTGGAACTAATAATGCAAACATTCTTTTCAAATTTGATGTACTGTGTACACATTTTATTAAATGGTAAACTTAATCTGAAAACAAAATTTGGATTGGAGGTACCAGCAAACATTCCCCTCACTTCTCACACATTCATTAGTACCAAATCAAGCTATCTGCAATCTGAGAAACATACAAAGATAGAAATAATCATATTTGGTTTATATTAGGCCAACATTTGGTCCAGCTGTCTTATGCATGAAATACCATAGTGGATAAAAACTTAGGAAAAGGCAAAATATCAGACACTAGACAATGAACGCAGAATGACATCCATCTATACCGCAGTTACAAAACAACCAAATTGTGCAAGTGTTAACTCACTAGACAATATAATTCAGGATTACATAATACTGACCAAAATATGTGCTACATAAAATATTATGCACAAAGGCCATGCTCATTAATGTTACAATGATGTAACTGTGATATACAGTCTTATTTACTGTGTATACAAACCTCCTGCCCTATTATAACAAATTCCATTCCAATACACTAAGTCAGCATTATATACTACTGAGAAATCTAACTCTGATGTGATGGAATTTAACAAATTAAATGGATTATTTTGCCTATTCCACATAACCCAGAGCTACCAACTGTTCTACATAACTGGTGAAAATATTATGAGTCTGAAAACTCACAACAGGCTCCTCTTACTGTACTACAACCATTACAAAGTACAAAAAGAAAGAGGGGGGAAAAAAAATTCTGTGGTGTAGAGGAAATGAACTTACACTTACATTTCCTAAAATTCTTCCTTATGGATTGCAGTCTTCTTTACTCTTATGTAATACTTGATCTTCAATATTATTAAAATCTTAAATGTAAAATTACTCTGAAAAAACTGACACTTCAGTATAAACACATACCAAAATGTTCGATGTAACTTCAAATAACATTAACCAAGAAAATGTGTGAAAGATGTAACATACAGGCACAATCTTTAGGACTCAACCCACAATTCAAAGATGTTAAAGCTCTCAAGTGATGGTTACAGCATTCATGTTGTAAAGGTAAAAGGTAAAGTTCGCCCTATCATAGGTCACAAAGGCCCAGAGGGGGAGGAGAGGTATAGCTCTACACTATCTTTAACCTCAGCACTAGATGGGGGTGGGTGCATTCATATTGTGTTTAACAACATACATTTTATGAACTTATATTAACTACAGTCAACCTAGTAATGTGAAGGCTCATGCTGTAACACAAAGGAAACTCAAAACCTAATATATTATAAATGCAACATGATATATTTCACAAGGATAAATTAAATGGAAAAGTTCATTCCTTTGTGGGGACCGCGGTGGCACTGTGGTTAAGGTGCTGTGCTACAAATTGGAAGGTCGCTGGCTCAATCCCAGCTGGTGTCATCGGAATTTTTCATTGACATAAAATCCTTCCAATTGCACTAAGGCCCTAGAGTTGACTCAGCCTCTAAAAGAAATGAGTATCAAGAGCATTTCCTGGGGGTAAATGTGGCCGGTGCGTAAGGCTAACCTTACCACCATCCTGCGCTGTTGTCATGAAATCTGGGAACCTAAGCTTCCTGGAACCCTCTGGGACACTCCAGGCCTGTAATGGGACTGCTTTACCTTTTTTTCCATTCCTTTATACGTTTATGTCATCAGCCTACATAAGGATCTGCTTTGGGCCATTCAAACCAAATTCATCCCATACTCTTTGACCTTCTTGATGGTATAATAAAAAAAAGTGGGGATGAAGCCTCCCATATTTCAGCCAATTGAGAATTAGCAATGTATCAGATAAGATGGTTAAATGACAACTAAATCTTCCAAAAACAGAACACCGACTGTTTTCACAAATATTCAGCTCAGGTTCCTATTTTGTACTATACAAGATTTAAGCTGTTTTGTAGTCTACAAGTTTATTGTGCTGAAATCCAGAATTTCATTAATAACAGGTTTCTTTCTACAAGGAAAGGAGGCAGTACACAATGTGAGGAGGAGGCCAATACTTTTAAAACAAACAGAAAATCCATTATATAAAAAAGTGTACAACAAAACTCAAAGCTAAAAAAAAATAACATTTTTTCGATAAAATTCATGACAAACCCCCCCCCATAACACACCAGTACACTACAGTATGAGTGACTGAAATGTAATTTCCTTTTTTTTTTTTAACTGAAAATTTCTTTGATGACTTAATATGCCCACCAACTACACTATCAACTGCCATACATTTGGCATATTCAATCCCAAACATTCCTAAAATGTACACAGCAATCATATTATGCAAAAACAAGATGTGTGAGTAAATGCACCCTAATAACAATGCCCAATGTTTGTTTAAATAACCCATTCTGTATGTGTGTAGATGGGTGGGTTGGGGGAGTTACTTGTTCCATATAATAATAGTCTCTATTGAAACGAATAATGCAGGCTCCTCCAAAACAGTCAGCCAAACATTCTGGCTTCTTAAAGATTTGGAATGTTTATGGCAGTGCATTTGTCCACAAAACCGAAATATTTTGCTGGAAAAATTGACTTTAAATATTACGGTCTTCAGGAATGTGATAATATTTACTCTGGTAGACAGGCACTAGCATGTCAGAAGAATTTTCTGCCTTCATCTTTAGACTTTCTTCAACCATAAGGATGAACGCGCCACCTTCCTCTAAAGCACACATGTATACCAGTCTGTCAAACGAAAGTGTCAAATCTCAGAGGACAGTACTACTCGCAATCAATGCCATCAGAACCTCAAATCACACAAGTTAATTTTGCATCACCAACTCCACCTTTCCAAACAATACAATTGGTACAGCAATTTTTGGTAACACAGAACAAAGATCAGTCCCAGGACATTGACTATACTTACCTCACTTGGTACTGTGTAACACTATCATGGTTCCGGAAGAACTATACTGGACAGGGTCCATTTCTGAAAGACCTTAAGATATTCATTCAGAGCACTGTACATGCAGCAGTCACAGGCCCTCAGAAAATAACATCCAGCAGGTTTTGGAATGTATGTACGAAGTCACAAAGCAAGTACTCAGAAGGTGCAAAGATCAAAATTCCATAAAATCCCTCTATATACCCCACATAAGCATTATGAAGGAACAATGCCAATAATTCTGCTAGGATGTAAACATCACTTTCTAGGTACAATTAACTCAATGCTTATTGTTTACATTTTCCCAAATGTCAGTAGCATTTTAACTATATTATATGCCTGCATGTTCCACCATTCTGAAGAAAAATACACACAAATAAATAGAAAAGTAATTTTAAACTGAGGTCATACAGACACACATATAATACTGATAAAGTTAGTTAACAGTCTTGTCTTTTGATCTCATAACTTTCTAGTCACAGAATTACAGTTAATTTTGAACTAAAAAAAATTGTTAGTGATTACAGACAAGTTTACTCCAAAAACCCTTGGTATAAACTGCTCTCACAGCACTACAAAATATATGTATGCAGACTACCAACCATATCAAAGGTTGTAGTGTGAACTATTGACTATATGCAATAACTGAGGGCATAAAGCACAGTTACTGTGTCCTTTAATTACACTCATATTCTAGCCACTAGGATCAACTCTATCATTATACATGTTTTATGCTCAGTGCACACATATTCTCATGTGAAAAGAAAGTAAGACTGACATGATTCCTCTTCCACCTTTATGATAAGCCTGTGATTACAAACATAAAAAGTAAGCAAGATGAAACATACAAGTGCATTAAAAAATGGCTATTTAAACACATAATAATGAAATATACGTACCATATTTACCGCCTGTAACATGAATCTAGTTTCAGAGGAAAATGTTCAGGCATCAAAGAAAACCTGCCACACCTTGAGACTGGTAAGATATGCAGATATTTCAAGTTAACATCTCCTTGGTCAAAAAACACAGTTTCTTATACATCAGAAAATATGGTACCTATCATTTGCACTATAGGGTTTAAGCATCAATGAAGAGGACGAGGTGAACTGGATTCTCATTATGTGCAACATCTGCAAAACAATCACCTCTGGAGGTTCACCAGTTTTGAATCTAGAATTTTCAATACAGAGTAGCAACACAAAATGACACAAAACACAGAAAAATGAACTGCAGTTTCTTTCTCTGAGAACGAAAATTCTGCATTTGAATACAATTTTACATTCCTAACAAGCATGTGAATGTACAAGTGAAAGAATTCCAAAATACAAGACACAGAAAAACAGTACTTTTCATGTTTATGTTATACCATATTCAATTCATTGGCAAGCAACTTAAAGTGTTCCCATACATCACACACACATACACAAAGAACATACAAGCGCATATTTATGTGTATCAGCTAAGAAGAGTAAAAACTGCAACAAAACAGTACAGTACTAAATATGGTTTTGAATGCAGAACACAAAATTCATGTTAACACAACAATTTCATATGTCAGTCTATACCATAAATCTTGCACAAAGTGTAGTAGGTAAAATTTTGAACCCAGAGAGATTAAATCAGCTACAGAAAGCAAGAATTACATGCCATTATTCTTCCACAGCACATCTGAAGCTGCCAGTGATTTTATAGCAAAATAATTCTGTGTTACATCAGATGTGTAGCCCACAAAAAATCTCAATATATAAACAAGGGCTGGCTATGGATTCAAGATACAATTGTACATATGAACAATGCAGGGTAAGATACATGTTGTGTCACATGCATGATCATTTTTACTAACCAACATACCACATGGTATATTTGCAAATTCTAATATCACCAACATACTAACTTTTATCAACATCAAACTTTTCAAGTATGAAAGATTTTTAGCGAACAAATACTCAATTCACGTTTAGATAAGCAAACAGAAATACATGTTGAATGTCATGGTAATCATTTACTACACACTTGTCAATACCAATTGTTACAATGCATGAATAAATTGAAAGGAAAGGTATATTGAATGTAAACAGTGTATTAGATAGGAATCACACAGGCCAATACCCGTGGAACGGTATCGTATATTCCAAAGGTCAGCACTTCAGAATGTGGAGCAGCCAGTTTCCTGAAAATGCAAGTCCTCATTTCTACAGGTACCATTCAGTACTAGTTATGGCATGGTGCAGTACATGAGGAAGATTCTTGTTGTGCTGGCAGTAATCTTACATTGGAACTGACTGCATTATATTAACAAGCGATCGTGACAAATTATTGAAGTTTCTGTATAATCATTGAATGCTGCATGCCCTGATTGTGAGACTTTTATGTCTCTGAATGTAGACAGTGGTGTACTTTGGTGCAGTAAACGTGTCCAGACCAAAGACAGTCATAAGAGGGAAAGACCAAAACGGTGCCATGAGACAGTGTCACAAAATATCGGCATGTGGTTACAAAAACACATTCTCACTCACAGACAGATTAGCTGATTTACTGCGTACTGGTTTCTGCTGAAACTGCAGAGACAAGATTTTCTGTGTGATGACACTGTAATTGCAGCAAAAACATGAGTGCACCATTGTTTGCACTTGCGGGAAATGTGTCATTACGCGGTTTCTCAAAAGAATAAGAAATTTGGAAGCATCGTAAAACCACTGAAACTGACGAAGCTAAAACTGGGCACCATAAATATAACAGTGAAAGTCAAACACTTCTTCAATATTCCAAACCAATGCACATTTATATTTAATACGTATTTTGATTTTTATCACATCTGTCCTACATGTTTCAGCATGTTAAATACACCATTTTCAGGGATAATCTTGTATTACTTGCACAAAACCATCTGCTTTTTGCAATAATAATTTAAAATTATCGTGGAAGGCTAGTCGATGGAAACTGAATTTTTTCAGGCTCAAACATGTTAGCCATTTTTTTTTTCCCTGTATCTGCACAAGGTAGGGAGACATTATTAAGTATCATCAAAGAGTATCATGCCAGGAACTGTTGTTATTAGTGACTGCTGGAAGTCATACAACCGTCTACAAAGTTCCTACAAGCACACCTCAGTCGACCCTGAAAGAGGCCCGCATATGCAGAACACTGAAAGACAGCGGAGGTAAGTGCGGCCAACCGTACCTAGATATGGATATCCTAAGCACCACTTACATGGACACTTGGCTGAATTACTTTCCTATATGATGGAACAAGTCCTGAAGAAAAACACAAGGAAGCATTTTCACATGAAAAGCGATTCATCAATGGACAAGTGAGTACGTAAATTCTTGTATTACATTGTTAATAACATATATTACTCATGTTTAAGAAACATATATGTAATTTATATCATACTGAATCTGATCGAATCTTATCGACATTCACCAATGCTGCCTTCAGTTACGTTAACTCGGGTTGCATTTCGTTAGGTTTAATAACTCTGCGATATTTCTTTGTGTCTGCTTTTAACTTTGCAGCGTATAAAGTGAAAACAACTGGAGGTGAAAAGTCTGCAGAAAACAATTACCAAAATCATCTGCTGTGCTGTGGCACCTGCGCAGTCTTCAGATAAACTGTCGTAATAAATAAATATATAAAACTTTTAAATAATTGGCATGTAATTCAATAATCAAAGAAATTCACAACTTAGAAACTTGAAACTACCAATTGTTATCACGGCACAGTTCAATTAACCACTGTATACTAAATTTGTACTGGGGAAATATAAACACTGTCCTTTCTGACTAGAACAAAAATAACCAACTAAAACATCAAGATTATGAAACTGAATAAAAACTAAATTATCTACACCAGGTCCAGCCACATACCAGCTCAATAATTCCTCACATTTTTAAGTAAATATAAATCAGGCACACATGACTAGTTGTTATAGGTGAAAGTTTAGTCTATAAAAGTGCTTCAAATGGGGTTACAATTTTATTCTACACATCAATACCAAAAATAATAAATCTGTTTCAGTCAAACACAACAATATTTTATTATTTAACTTACTGGTGACAAGTTTTGGTCATTAGACCATCATCAGGCCATATTTATATAAAACTGAAAACAGGTTACACATAGTGAACATTAAATTCACTAACTGCTAGACGCACGTACGCATATGCTGTTCCATCTCAACACATCGAAAAAAACTCACAGCTGCTATCTTAATATAAAAACCTACAATTTACACTGAAGATACAATTGATATCTGTTGTCATAAGGAGACATGGAACAGCAATAAATATGATCTACAAGCATCAGCTAGAATTCAGCATACACGAGAAAAATACAAACTCTGTGCATAGCAGCATTTACCATAATTTGTGACTTCAGCCAAAAAAGTATGTACATATATATATATATATATATTTTAATTTAATTTTAATAAAGTCCAACCTAAGAGATACGTTATTATGTGTCAATTATAATTTCAATTTAATTTTAGCTCTTCATACAACTCTTATTACATCACAGGCAATATAACCACTCAAGGTTTTAACCGAATTTAAACACTGGTGTAAGTTTGATGGGTTCACATATGACATTGAATTTAATGTACGCTACATGTAAGCTGTTTTAAATTTTATGTAAAGATGGCCTGATGATGGTCTACTGACCAAAACTTGTCACCAGTAAGTTAAATAATAAAATATTGTTGTGTGTTTGAAACAAACAAATTTAATATTGTCTTTCATTTCTATACACAATAGCATAACCTCTACAAACAAAAATAAATAAATAAGGCTTAATACGGTGAAATCTCGTTTTAACGACCAACAAGAATAACGAAATTTCGATACGACGTTTTCTGTCGGCCCCGCCTACTTACTATATATCTTTATGCAAAAATGCTTCACCTTAATGTTCAACACTGCAACAAAAATTTCAGTTTATCGCAACAAAATCCATCCCGCTAAGAAAAAAAAATCATTATAACAAAATTTGTAAACAAAAAATCGCATAGGACGCACACTTTACGAAATCCGCCTCTTCATATACGAGAGAAGAGACAGGAAACAAAGGACTTAGGATGGATCGTAAGTGTACGCGCATTACGGAGAACTACAAGAATGCGCACGTTGTTTTGTGCGAGAAATCCCATGAATAAAGTCCGAACACAGAAACCCATCACGAATCTCAACAGCAACCCACGAGGGACAGCCAAGCAACGCATTCCACACTGCTACCGCAGAACAGCGTCATTTATATAGGCGTGATCTCAAGAGTTCAGCAGCACGAACAAAACTCAAAAACCGACATCGCATTTCGACGTGCTAAATCGGCGACATTGTTTCGATTTGACGGAAGTGACCAGCATTAAAGCACTATCCTATGTATACTAGATCGCGTATTAATTACAGCCCCGATGCGTTTTGGTGTTCATGGACAACATCCTCAGACAGTCCCGTTTGACTGAAAGTTCGTCGAAACACGTCAAATGATTAGAAGCACTTGCTGATCCCCAACAAGTGTTTGTAATCATGTGATGTGTTTCAGAGAACATAGTTAAACGGGTCTGCCTGAGGATGGTGTCAATGAACAACAACAACGCGCCGGAACTATAATTAATATGCGATCTAGTATACATAGGATAGGGCATTAAGTGCTGGTTAATAAAAGGTGTTACGAACATGAGGCACAGAATACACAACGTTACGATGGTTAAGTCCCCGTTTCTCGTTACTGTGTACATGTTCGTAAATCCCGTTCTGAAATTTTTAGTGCGTTTCACTGCAAGGGTATTTCATTACAAAGAATACAATCGTCACATCCACCGTTTCTTTATACCGAGATTTCACTGCAAATGCATTTCATTTTTAAACTGATTATGACAACGAAATCTGTTAAAATAGGTTATACTGTATGTAACTGGAAGTAATTCACACAATTATACCGGCAATCATATGAAAACTGTATGTCTTACAAAAGCAAAATGGATGATATGATGACAACAAGAAAAATTATGTAATATTACACAAAAATGGAGAAAAGTGTCAATGCAAATCCCTGGACAAATTGAGTGTGTCAGTATACAAAGTGAACAAAGACATAGTTGTTGGTTTAGGCACAGAGATGGCATTATCACATCCAACCCATTTTCCTTATCCACACAGGACAGAACAATAGCTTTCACACTGCAGTTCTACATTCTTCGTGTTTCCAGAATTTCCTCAAAGTTCCCCACTGCGAAGTCATACAACGGAACGGGAATTATAACTTTCAGAATCAGGTTTAGAAATAAGCATTTCATTCCAGTCAACATATACATATAAAACATGTCATCCAGCCCAGACTTACCTGATGACCATGTCAATACGGACCCACCACACAGACAACGTTTCCCCATTGTTTGAGGTCTCAGGGTGAGCATGTGCAAGGCAAGCTGTGAGCATAACACCTTGACAAAGCACTAAATTTCTGTCACTTTTACATTAAAACCCATTAAAAAACTGACATAATACAATGTAACTTCTGCTGGTAAAACTGAGTTCCAAAAAGAACAAACATTTTGACAGACATACAAATTCCCATTTTATATATTAATATCAACAAAATATTTAACATATACGTATCATAAAAACTAATCCCATGTGTTACCAACGGGACATAAAAAGCACCCACTGAAATTCGGGATGTCAAACTAGTGGATGACACTTTCCCTTTAATGTACGTTTACTGTAGGTAACACAGATGCCATGTTTTGTACCATGCAAAATCAAACAAAAACTTCCCTCCATTGTCACTGTGAAATGAGAACTCTTACATAAAAAATTCTAAGGAAAAGGCTACATCTCTGACGAGTCAGGTATCTGAATCACCACAGAATCAGAACTGCAATGCTACAGCAGTTCAACTCATGTCATAAATAAGGAACTGCTTCAAGCTATTACCATTTCTTCTCCAAGTAAAATATAAAGCAGATACATTTTTAAGACGTTACTGACCATATACTGAGAATGAGGTGCATGCTCGTTGCTGAACTTTAACATTTTCAAAACTTTCAAAGGGTCTGTTCCCAAGCACCATCCATTATCCAGAAATGTAATTACATATATTCAGTCCCATATGGGAATCAATGAATGTTAAATGCCTATCGTTTCTGGAAGTCGGTACAGCAATGAAGACATACACATGGAATGTACTAGTACCTGACAACATTCACTTTACTATCTGAAATCACCTAACACATACATCATCATTCTACATGCACTTAACGGCCTGTGAACAGGAACTGATGGTTGTTAAGAACAGACCCCTGACACAATAAAGGACATTGCAGTAACTCAGAAGCCTACTTATCATTGCTCTTAATAATTCTTCTAAAGTGTATTTCACAGAAAAAAAAAAAAAAAAACACTTTTTTAAAGACACTAGAAATGGGAGCTTTCCTTAATTTTTCGAAATAAATTTTACCATTGTTTACCATTTTTATACTTATGGAGTTTTTTAAAAATATTAATTCAT
>Ga0123357_10008272_pt1 | contig 12977 bp, 5 predicted proteins | sample TergutEmb28metaG_FD_89873 | JGI IMG/M metagenome (GOLD analysis project Ga0123357, IMG submission 89873) | Embiratermes neotenicus P4 segment gut microbial communities from Petit-Saut dam, French Guiana - Emb289 P4 | ecosystem: Host-associated > Arthropoda: Insects > Digestive system > Gut ...
GATGATGATGACATATAATAATCCTTTAATGTGGAGATATGAACACACATTAGCTATGAACAAAACGTGACTCTATACTTTTTAACTCAGCCATGAGCCGAAGATTTCTCTAATGAGAGTACGGAAAGACAGTTTCTACAAAGGTGGTAACAACCCACCAGCCTTGACGGAGTCGCACCTCAGAAGTCCGCAGTTCTAAGACACGTATGAACACTGAATCCTGTTGTTAAACTAGGGATAATTACATCACAGCACCTAAACCTAAGTGATAACCCACACAGCAGTAAATTTCATACGGTAATCTGGACTACGTGGCATTATAAGTCTACCTCAAAACGGCAGTGACATAAGACTCACAAGTAGTTGACAAATCCGGATGTAGAACGTCAATCTCAAATAACTTCATTTCAAGTGGATAAATTGCATATCGTAGAAGTAGGCAGGAAAGTTATTATCAGTAGTGAGTGAGTAAATACTCGAAAGGGGCATTCGTAATGCAATTCAAAGAATTATCCCACTCATCACGTGGGGATAATAAGAAAAATTAATAAATTAAATTACAATAGATAGTAATACAGATGAGACAGTCAAATGTGTGACTTTACTATAGTCTATATAGTCTTACTTCTTATTAATAACTTGAAAATTAATTTTGGACTTAAAAGAAAATAAATAAGTACAAAAATATTAAAAAAAGACTCTGCCCTCAATATTGTGACAATATATTCCACCCACACACGCTGGTACCCACCAAAAAAACCACATGAACTACGTCCTAGTGGAGAGAGCCTTCAGATTACATAAACATGTTCATCTGTCACCAAATACAAATCAAAAAGTACCACGGTCAATTAAGCCCACAAAAACAAAAATACGCACCACACAATAGAAAAATTAAGCAAGAGATTATATCTCTACGAAGCTGTCAGTTTTTTTCTCTGAAAAAAATAACGTCCATTTAGTTGTTTATAAGACAAAATTCAGTGACAATTCAGAACAGTCTTTGTCGCAAAAGGACAGCAGCTTCGGTTTATTCTTTATGCACCGTCACCTTCCTCACAGATTTTCCAAGAACGTTTATTGATTCTCGAATATTTACACCTACAGTCGCGTTACATAAAATATTACAGCTCGTTCGCGCCTTGCTAAAGAACGAACTGCACGTTGCCATTTGGACGTTAAGTTAAGACGACAAGCCGACCGCCGTCAGCATGAACTTAGTATCAGCTAACACTATCATCACACGATAGTTTCAGATATCAATTAAGGTTTGGAAACAGGACCCAGCAGCGATAAAGGCAGAGTTACAGCATCCTTCAACAGAACATAAATGTAAAGCACCGCTGTTTGACGTCATTTGGCTACTTTAAAGTAGTAATAAATATGAAGTCCGCATATTATCCACAAATCAGCATACAGAACATTAAGGTTTCCAACTGCAACGCGTTTTGATAATGACGAGGAAATGCACACACTGCCGCAGTACAGCAAATGCGCTAACACCTTCATGCCAAGACAGTTTCACATTCGGAAAATTACATCCTCTAACCCCTCAGTTAGAAGCTGAGCGAAAGCCAGATCCATTTTCGGCAGAAGAGCTAAGAGAAAAATCGTCTTGTCTGTCCGGATAGGAATCCCTTCTATTTCTCCCTAACTAATCATTACGCTTACTAATATATATATATATATATATATATAAATAAATGCATACACATTTATTAATAATGCAGTTCTTTGATTTCGATTATTACTATTATTATTGTTATCATCACCAATATTATCATTGTTTGTTGCCATCTGTATGCAGGATATTTACAGTTACATACCTGCAACAGGGGACCGCGGTAGCACAGTGGTTAAGGTACTGCGCTACAAATCGGAAGGTCGCTGGTTCGATCCCAGCTGGTGTCAGTGGATTTTTCATTGACATAAAATCTTTCCGATTCGAATCAGCCTCTAAGAAGTATTTCCTGGGGGAAAAAGCGGCCGGTGCGTAAGGCTGACAACCTACCACCATCCTGTGCCGTTGTCACGAAATCTGGGAACCTTAACTTCCTAAGAAACTTCTGGGCCACTCCAGGCCTGTAACGGGACTGTTTTAACATACCTACAGCAACCCATCTACTTATCGTAAACACCGTTGCAGTTATTTTGTATTTACGATTACAATATATGTAACGTTATTTCCCACGCCGTTTTCTACATTTAGTTATTACTTATAACTAATTATTATTAATTTATTGTAGGTTTAGACATATGTTCCTTCCTTCAAGCAAACCATTTCGGATTTTGGACTTGCACAACAAAATGATTTACACCTACCACTTTCTCACGAATCTTCCCAACTCTACTTCACACTTTTGTCTTAAAAGCCAAAAATAACACCAAGTCACGTACAATGTTACATATATACACATAGACACTTGTCAATGTTACTAATGATCAGTAAGAATCGAAAGATTTTAAAGTTAGTCTTCGAAGAACTCAACATTGGCCGAGACACTTCACTGAGAAGCAATCTCTCACACTCTAAAACTAGAGTACAGCATATTTTTTTACAGCAAACGGTAGCGAATCAAGTCCCAATTTATTTAAACAGAGTTTCCCTAATGGCATTCGATGGAACCATGCTGTTCGGCGTTGTAAAATAAGGATTCAGTAACAAAATCTCCATTACAGCGTGAAGATTTATTTTCGTTTCAAATAACTCTCTTCCCCTTTTATACACAACAATTCATGCACTCAAATATTTCTTAATTTTCTCAGTACTAGAATAAATAACATAATTATGTTCAGAAAGTAGTCTTTCTGGCCATGTCTAACATTCAGTTGCTTCTCCGGTACTACAAGGTGGTTACATACTTCAGTAACAAATCTGAATATTCTTTCGACTCTATTATTAAAAGTATGATAATAAAGCCTATGTTTATAAGTGAATTGTATCGTCGAGTCCTTTTTTTCACTGTTTGGGGCACCACTGTAGCCAGGTAACCAAAGTGTAGGTTTACAATGGTTCGGCGAAGACAGTTAAGTGTTTCGGTTGAACGAAATGAAGTTAGTGCAGTCTGCGTACTGTTTGGCACAGAAACGCCCTCAAGAAATACGGCCTATGCGTGGTATTAATCATCTGTGGTCTTGTGTTGCTATTGTTGTTTTTTGTGTGTGTGTGTGTGGTCTAAACAAGAGTTGCCGGTCCCAGTGGCCGCGTGGTTTAAGGAGTGCGGCCGCGCGTCTGTTGAGATTGTGCGTTCGAATCTCACCGGGGGCATGGATGTTTGTCTGTTGAGAGTGTTGTGTGTGTTTTGAGGTAGACGTCTCTGCGACGAGCTGATCACTCGTCCAGAGGAGTCCTACCGAATGCGGTGCGTCGTTGCGTGTGATCTGCAAACCTCGTGAATTAGGAGGTCCTGGCACACTGGGGGGTTGTCGCACCAAAAACAAAACAAACAAGCATCAATATAAATCACCCTGTATATTAGCATATTATTCAGGGTGCGGGAACCATTATAGCGCTCCTCTCTGAAGAGCACTACACTGCAATCTTGCAGTTGACGCTACTCGTGTTCTAGTTTTAGTTTCGTGCTTAAGGACTCAATTAAATCTTCGGTAAATACCATCCAAGTGTCAAGTTGTTCTGTGGCCAACATAAATTGCAAAACACTGTTTTGTAGGTTCACAATCTTTACCGGCACACTAGACGACGTCAACTTAACAACGTTCCATTAATTATTTCTTCCCTATGTTCACTTTCGTTTTAACCCTATAACTTTCATCAAGCTGCAGGAAACTGCGATATGTATATTACCGTCATTCTGTTATACAAGTGTCCTGGTAGTGTGAAGACAGTAGTATAAACAGGCTTCTCTTACGTTACCAACACTTCCCAGCAAATCGGTGTCTCAGTTGTGCACTACAACCGACTACCTGGCCACCAAACCCTCTGCTAAGTTATCAATCGACAGCATAAATATGGAAATATTGGTTCTGATAATGCTAGACTGAGCAAACTGTATAGAAGGGTAAAAGAACCGATTATGAGATAGTTTCCTAATATGAGACACCCCAGTTGTGGCCAAAGTAAGTGCTGAAATCTCGTGGTAATTATGTGAACTGCTTCATTAAGACATTAAAAGTTATCAGTGAGCATCAGGAAGCTGTGTCTTGCAGGAGAGAATTTACAGAAGAGCGTATCATATTTTTCAGTTTTCGAGTTTTTGACGGAGCTCCATGTACATCAGTTTTTCTACATGAAGGTAAGAACAGAGCTTTAACCTTTTGACGCCTAACGACGACTATAGTGGTCGCACCGCACAGCTAACCTCTAAATGTTATTTTCTATATTTATTCAAAAAATATAGGTACTGAATATTTTAAACACGGTATATACTCTCCGTTTTTTCCTCTTCAAAATGCAGTTTGTTTCATAAATCTAACTTATTTGGTTCCCGTATTACTTACATTTTGTATACAGGGTGTGCTAAACTTAAAAAAATAATTCCGGCGCCAAAAGGTTAATTTATTTGCACACATTTACTTTCATACGGTTAGCTGTAGTATGCGCTAATTACTTGTCTTTTCAAAAGGTGTTCCTAACCCTGAATAATTATTTACGTCTCAAGATAGGGAGTCCCTAATATGAAACAGTGTCTTGCAACTAAAAGGAGACAGACAGTATCTCATATTTGGTTACCAGTATCTCATATTAGGAGACTGCTATCATAAAAAGTTTTGAATTGCTCTGCTTCGAACAGTTTCATCGTCAACAACGCCATCTTCTTACAAAGCGTTCTTGTACACTTTATTTAGATGTTGCCTAGTACAAAACGAAAGAAATGGGGTAATGAGGCAAAGTGTTGTGCCGTAGGAGTTGTAAGACGTGGATACACGGGTTACTTAAGAGCTTCAAAATAATTTTCTGTGCCGAGAGGAACTCTGGAGAGGAAATATCCCGTTCTCCAGAGGAGCTAGTAATTTTACATTTAGGAGAACTGTACTACCCAGTGAGCTTGAGAGTAAAATTTGGAGTACTGCATAATTACGGACCAAAGATAATATGGACTGAGACGTCAGGACATAAAACGCATGGATTTTCAGTTGGCAATAAGAAATGGTTCGAAAAATCCATTTAACCACGCAAAATCAGCAGCTGGGAAGAAATGGCTTCGAGCCTTTTTAAAAAGACATCCAGTAATATTTATGAGAACTCCTGAAGGCATTTCTGCAGCTCGGGTGAAAGGCTGTACATCAGAAAACGTAGCAAGGTTTTTTTTGACATCTATGAATCTGAAATAAAAACGGTTAATCATCCAATCCACAGGATATTCAATGTTGATGAAGCAGGGAAACAACTGTGCAACACAGGCACAGTAAAGTTGTCAGCATGAGGGGCAAGACAAGAGTGGCCTCTCTAACATCGGCAGTGTTGTCGCCTGTATGAGTGCCACTGGCACATAAGTTCCATAGTTAATCGTGTTCCCGAGAAAGATATGAAAGAGGAGCTTATGGATGGAGCACCGACGTGCTCAATTTCGGCTTGCCATGCATGTGGTTGGATTCAGACGGATATATTTACTAAATGGTGCGATAATTTTGTTCACTTCAGTAAGCCTGCCTTGCTGATTGTTGGTGGTCATTATTCACACACCAAAAATTTGGTTGTGGTCGATAAAGCCAGGGAACACAGAGTTTCCATTGTCAGTTTCCCACCACATTCTAAGCACAAAATGTAGCCACTTGATGTTGGTTTCATGAAGTCACTAAAACATATTATGCACAAGAAACTGAAACGTGGGTAGGCAACAATTCCAGTCGTGTTGTTACGCCCTTCGTCGTGCGCAAGTTGTTCGGGCCTGCTTTTAGAAGAGCTGCAAAAACGGAAGCTTTATTAAACTTATTTATAAAAACTCGACCATTTCCCTGTTAGAGACACATATTCCAAGACCACGAATTCGCATGCCAAGGATTGGACGAATCTCGAGATAAACGTACTGATGGATATGGCATTAAATTTCAAGATCGGGAATATCAAACCTTTATTTCCACAACGCCAATGGTGGGAAAGTCCAGCAGACGTCCGACCCATTCCTCATCAAACACCAAAATGTTCTGCTCCCTCATGTCAAGAAAAACAATCAAGAGCGAGTTGTGCTAAGCTATTAAACAGCTTCTCCTTGCAGGAATAAGTTGCGGGAGTGTCAGGAGAAGAAATCCTTTTCGCTGTCAAAGAAACCAGTAAAAAAACGCTAATTGGAACAAAGAGAAAAGGTCTTCAAAGAAGAATAAAGTAGGCATACTAAAGCCCTCTAGTGAATCAGATATGGAAATTGAATCTGAAAATGAACACTCTGGTGATGACATAAGCGATGGAGATGCAGAGTTCTTATTCTGCACAGGGATTTTCTCGCATGACAAGCATGGCGAAAAATGGGCTCAATGTGTGAGGTTTTATCGTTGGGGGCATAAAGACCTGGGGTTTAGAAAGACTACTTTTTGTGCCACATGTGCAGAAAAAGTGTAAAATTGTAAATTACATCATGAAATACCTACTATCTCATATTAGGACACCATTTTTATTTTAAAGAGAAGTCACATGTTCACATATTTTTTGTATTGAGATTTGTATGCTCCTACAAAACTCTATTTATAACTGTGTCAGAGTAAAGTAGAAGACTTTCTTGAATATCTGTCATTGCAGTAAAAAATTTTGAATGCTTTACGTACTACATGATGTTAAAAAAAGTATCTCATAATCGGTTCCTTTACCCTACGTACAGAGTAAGGCAAGGAGACACCAAATAGGTTTCAAATTCATGAACATAGATAACAAACAGATCATAAATGTCAGATATGACACATATCCTGTTAAATCGTACTAATTTTCGAATATTGAATGTTACTTACTTTCGTTTGTCAGGATGGAAGGCTGGCTTTGTGTTTATGTTGCTCAAAGTTCCGTTATCTTGATTATGTAAGTACAACGGTTCAAGATTGGATCCTGAGTGTCGTATGAAATTCAATTTAAACTGGTGTGCTAAATTTGCTACTGTACCACAGACTTTTAATGCACACTGCTGAGTCAGTAGCAAACTTTCAAAGTGAATCCAAAGTGAATTATTCAAATACGAATAGAAGTAGAGGGGTGAATTCCACAAAGGGATAAGGAGATTTATTTATTTATTTAATAAATACGGCCAAATGCAGCTTTCGAAGATAAAGGAATTTCACGGAGTAGGATCCCATTTCAGAAACTAAGGGCTGTCCATGTTTTCAATACACTACAAACATTTTATGCAACCCAGTGTTTTACTACTTATGTGTTTATAACAGACGGCCAAGTTTTTCTACCACAAGCCAGATAAGTTCAATTTCCATTCTCCCATCCTATTCCTTTAATATTCATTTTAATATAATACGAGTATACCAATCTATGCGGCCGGACAGCGTATTGGGTATAGCAAATTGCTAGTGGGTGGACTGTATGGGGATTGAATACCGGTGGGAGCGACTTCTTTCTTAACGTTCAGACCGGCTTCGAGACCCACGCAACCTTCTCCACAGTGGCTACCGGTTCTTTCCCCGGATGTAAAGCTACGGGCGGGTGGTGATGACACCACTCCCCCCCCCGCCGTCTATTGCTGAGGCTACTAATGGGTTGGAGCTGTTCCTCTGCCTCCTCTCTGCGCTTGCACAGACATGTTATGGGATGACCATTGACACCCAACTATGCTTAGGTCTTGCAGATATTCCATGTCCTTCAGGTTTTCCTAAGAAAAATTTGTATACATCTCGTGTCTCACCCAGACACCATTTCTTTCCATCATCTTTGTAATATATGACGACGAATACAGACTACGTGTTTCGTCATAACGAAATTTTCTCCACATTCCTTTTACTTCCTTTGTTAGGTCCAAGTACGCTTTTAAACGGTTTGTTTTTCCAATACTCTAGGTCCACAGCCGTAACGAAAAAATTATGGTTTTCACGTATACGAATGATGACTTACATTATTCACTTTAAGCTGCGTGTTTCGTCTCTTTCATTCATCTTCCAGAGTTACACAATCTAGTTTCTAACCTAATGCCACTATAATTTTACAGTATCTAATAAAGGTACCTTTCTGCGTCAAGTTTTAAAGATTTCATACGACATCTCCATCTAACCTAAGACCCCTTCATTTTAAAACACCTCAAAAACAAATGTTTTGTTATGAAGATATTCACATAGTATGTTCTAAGACAATAGGTGCCTTAGGTTAGAACATTTGACATTTGAACCATTGAAGATGCCAGAATTGGCAGACGATAAGCAGAAAATAAAATTTGAGAACTTTAAAAACACATTTAGCATTTGACGAAAGGTATAAAAGCTAACTCCACAAAAATCATATGGTCTACACAAAAAGAGCAATTAGGTGTTTCGTATAGAGTAGTGGTATCTGACAACAGGATATTCAGGAGAATATCTGGACATGTGAGAGTATAAGTGAGAAGAGGTTGAGGGCAATTTTACTTTGAAGGGCGTGACAACTCGTACTCTACTAAATATTGCGGGAATAAACAAACAAAATGAATCGTATGTCTGGGAAGTGTAGCAAGTACAGACGAGAAGAGAAATACACAGAGCAATTTTAGCCGGAAAACTTAGGATATACAACAGCTTGTGGCGGGATAGTATTAATATGAACATTATTTACTCTGTGGAGCAGAGTCCTTCTTGAGAAGCTAACCAATTCTCAACTAGTCAAGAAATTTCCCGCATTTTATGGAAACCAAAAGTTCGTTAGCACGTTCACAAGTGCCCTCCATATGCCTCTATCCTGAGCCAGATCAATCCGTCCATGCATCCCCCGCATCCCACTTCCTGAAGACCATGCTTCATATTATCCTCCCATCTATGCCTGGGTCTTCCAAGTGGTCTCTTTCCTTCAGGTTTCCCCACGAAAAACCTTCATGCGTCTCCTCTCTCCCCCAAACGTGCTAGATACCCCTCCAGCTCAATCTTCTCGATGTGATCACCCGAGTAATATTTATAATTTCAGATTCTGAAATATCTCATTACATCGTTTTCTCCACTTCCCTGTTACCATGAAGACAGAAGATCCTCGCCGGATGGTAGTAAGCATTCACTGAATTCAATCTTCTTCCTGAATACAATTTTTATCTTTAAGGTTGTTCTCAAATAGTTAAACTCTTCCACCCTTTCAAAGGAACTGTTAAGAATCTTTATCTTCTTCGTCCTGCATTCTTATCTCGAGATCATGTACCTAGTTTTATCAGCATTTACTTCCAGTCAAATCTCCTTACTAGCAACTACTAAATCTTTGTGTATTTCTTTATAGTAAGTATTCTTCTGTCAAACATGTTAACATCATCAGCATAAACCAGAAGTTGATATGTGCCATTTAATTTAAAGCAATTCTGGTTTACCTGCACACTCCTAATAGCGTACTCTAAACAAAGTTGAAAATCAATGGCGATAAAGAATCTCCTTGTCTCAAAGTATTCTTAATAGGAAACACGTCAGGCAAATGTTTGCCTACCAGGACTCTGAAAATTAATATTAAAAATATAACTTAATATACAGGTGTGGGTTGTATTCAAGTACCTGAGAATATAAACAAGTCGTTGACTACAGTAAAAACGGAAATGAAACTTCTAGTTTCAAAAAAGGGTGACTTTCTTAACTATATGAGTGACCAGCAGCTCATCAAGAAAAACTCAGCACTTTGAAATCAATACTAAGTAGATATGTTTCTACCCACTGCTTCTGTTAAGCGTTTCAATTATCCGTTTAAGGCAGAGTAATAATAAAGTGTTCCGGCTCTTTAAAACTCATTAACAATGAATTTAGATTTCATATCAAAGCAAACAACGATAACTACCCTGACCAGCATTAACCATTTTTTCCCCTTACGTGGAACAGTAAGATAGGAAATTAATTACTAAATATTATTTATGTAAATTAAAGCTGCCAGAGTGTCTCGCAGTTATTTCAGTTTCCTCGGTTACAGACATTTATTTCAGGCGGGACAGAGTGTAATACGACTCCACAATGACGGCATTCTTATATTCATAAACTCCACGTTATTAATCTCAGTTTACTTCTAGAAAAAGAGCAACAGAACAAAGGAGGAATGAGCTGTTGTAAACAATATAACAGTTAACAAAGGCTGGCAATTACCAACAAACTACCTCCTTTCCTGCGCTGTCAGTGAAACCCACGTTCGGTTTAAAACACGTCCAGCGCCATTTAATAAGGAATGACAATGAGACCCAACCCCAGAACTCTGTCAACTTTATCATTAACCACAATAATTTCATTTGCCCCCCTTTCCAGATTATTACTTTCTGAATTATATATAAAAAAAAAACTCGTAACTCTCTAATTGACCGAATGGCGTACAGTCCTGGTTGAGATGACTTTAGTCAACCAGGGTAGCGATAAGTTTGTCCCTGAGTATATCATGCAGTCATGCAGATAGTGGAGGTATATAACTCCATTATTCTTTGAAGTTGGCACTAAATGGAGCTGAGTAGTAGGCATTATGTCACGGTTGCTTTATCCACGGGGAAAGCGCCCAAGGTTCCTTTTATGCAGTAAAGTGCGTGAGCCTCACAGCCGGCCAGCGTAGGCGGAATAAGATAAAAATCTGTCGCCCCAATCTAGTCACTACACGGACAGCACCATCCCGCCACTTGGCCGGCCAACACATTTACCGTGGAAACCTGAAGGTCCGTCTATATTTCGACAATCATCTTTTTAAACGCAACATATCACGAAAAATCTCCTGCATTCATCAGACACTAACAATTACAGACGCCTGTAACACAGAAATATAATTTACGTGCCCATAATACAGAAGTTATTTCTTAAATTAATTGTTTAATAATAATTCTTTAAAGAAATAAATAAAATAACATGATCTGTATTTCAATGGCCTATAACTTAGTTATCTTATCATTACTCAGTGCATAAGATAACTAACTACATGGGAAGAACACAGAGCCACTAGGATTCTCCGGTGAGAATATGCAGCCCCTACGATTCTCCGGTAAGAACACAGCTCACGTTACGTGTGCTCTAAATTAATTCACTTAATTGTGCAGATCCAAGTTACGTGTTTCGTAATCTCTTGTTTCCCTGTGGTTTTAATATATTCCTTTCGCCCTCCAACATCAGGGGACGGATTACACAGAAATGTAACATACATGCCATGCACTGTTACACTTCATGGCGTTGCGTATTGAAATTATACTTCGCCGTAACTTACCAGAGCTTGATATCTACTCTCGAATTTATCAAAATGAAGTGAATCAGTTGCAACTTCAACTTTTCCAAGAATGAAGTATTGTTGTGACGAAAATTCAAAATATATTTCCCAAGATATATTAGGCAGAGCTATATTTATTAGATTTGCCATAAAAGGACATTCTAAATAATTTTATGTCTTGGTCATATTGTTTCTGTTTTATATGATAAGTGTATAAAATGAAGGCAAAGTTAGGAGCTCGTCCAGTGATCTGATTCCTTTGATATATTTACCACAGAAAATACGCAAGTTCTTGATTAATGCAATTTTCTCTCTCCTAACTCGTACAACATCCATAATCCTGTTAGTGTAGGTTGCAAACAATAAGGCGCTTGATCGACGGCTTGTCGCTGTGAGAGTGACGAAGCTACAAGGCTGCCACGATACCAGATCTTCCGTCCCAGGACCATCACCTCACATACTGCTAGTGAGTGAACAACGTGTCTCACAAAAGTTTGTTCTTGTCTGTGCAAAATGTGGCACTCGGCTAATTCTACTTTTAAAAATACAGTGAGGTTCGTACGGGACGAGATAGCGACTCGCTACGAATTGGACGGTCCGAGAATAGAATCCCGGTAGGGTGAGATTTCCCGAAAACATCCAGACCGACCCTGGTGCTCACCCAACCTCCTGCTTAATGGGTACCGAGTCTCTTTCCAGGATAGTAAAGCCGCCGGGACATGGCGTTGACCACCCACATTCATCTAGCAGCGAGGTTAAATAAATACCTCTACTCCCTCTCTGGGCCTTCATGGCCCGTTCTAGGGTGAAATTTGCCTTGTATAAGGCTTCATAATGAACATAAACACCAAAGTTACTTCATTATTTACCCTTTAAAGACGAATGGCAGACTGCTTTCTTCAAAGGCCCAGTTAGTACCGCGCAGTAAACACTTTTCATCTCGGTTATAAAAACCAATCATTTTATGGTGTAAGTGGCACAAGTCGTTGTTTTTTCGCAGATAAGCACAAAACACCTACATTCAGTGATGGCTAGAGTATACAATTGTTGAATGTTAAACCTGTTGGTGCATCACGTAACCAGTAGGCTTTAAATGGTTAATAAAATAAAAACGAATTAAACCGCAAAAACCGCTCTTGCAAACATGCAACAACAATACGGGAGAGAGTGGCTGGCAATAAATTTGGCCTCTTGTGTGAATTACAGATTAGTCAAGTCCACTGAGATGTCACGAGCAAGAAGGATTCACACTTCATAAGTTACACCGGCGACGGATTGCAGGAAATCTGCCTCTACTTACTTACTTACTCCATGGTGTAAAGTCCTCCTTGAGAAGCTAACTGGTTTGCAACTAGTCAAGAATTTCCCCGCATTTCACGGAACCCGGAGGTTCATTACTGCACTCACAAGCGTCCGCCACCTGTCCCTATCCTGGGCCAGCCCAATCCAGTCCATATACCCACACCCCACCTCCTGGAGATCCATCCTAATATTATCCACCAATCTACGCCTAGGTTTCCCCAGTGGTCTCCTTCCCTCCGGTTTCCCCACCAAGACCCTATACACCCCCTCTCCTCAACCATATGCGCCACATGCCCAGCCCATCTCATTCTTCTCGATTTTATCACCCGCAAAATATTGGGTGAGGAGTACAAATCATTTAGCTCCTCGTTATGCAATCTCCTCCATTCCCCCCTTACCTCGTCAC
>Ga0123357_10008273_pt1 | contig 12976 bp, 6 predicted proteins | sample TergutEmb28metaG_FD_89873 | JGI IMG/M metagenome (GOLD analysis project Ga0123357, IMG submission 89873) | Embiratermes neotenicus P4 segment gut microbial communities from Petit-Saut dam, French Guiana - Emb289 P4 | ecosystem: Host-associated > Arthropoda: Insects > Digestive system > Gut ...
ATAAAATTTTATTTTTAAGTATGAATTATGTATATAAAGCCTGTAATCCAACAATCCTAAACTTATCTATAAATCAAAAAAAGATAAGTTTAGGATTGTTGGATTACAGGCCCAAATCATTTATATACGTCATTTTAGGGCTTGTAATTTGTATGTATATTTTTTTGTTACTAGTACAGTTTTCTTGATTATTGTATGTTTTTTATTTGATTGGGTGTAAAGTTGGGCTTGTTGGTCCGTGCAACAGATTTCTTAAGGGTACATTTGGTGGTTGCTTACTATTTATTTTCATGCACTTCTGACATATTATATGATTTTTGGGATGGGAATTAATAAAATAATAACATATTTTAAACTGCAAAACAAGGGTCATTCAAATGATTAGTGGTGTTAGTAGACATACACCTTGTACACAGAGATTTAAGAATTACAATACACTCACGGTGGCTTCTTTATACATGCTAGATGTGGTTATATTACATTAAAAAGTGCAAGAATTGACTGGAGCAAAATGTACACATTCACAACTACAAAACATGAAAAACAATGGCCCTACACATTCAGTTTTGCAATACAGACCTCTTCAGGAAATGTGTGGTGCATATGGGAATTAAGATTCTACAGCAAAGTGCCAGTTCATATTAAAAAAAATGGAGAAGATGAAACCATTTAGAAGAAAACAGAGATCCTTTCTGTTATAACATGCATTTTATTCAGTGGATGAATATATGCCACACTGCTTGTATGTGCATTGTATGACTTATTAAATGTACAACAATACATGTTTTGGTTTACTTCTGCCACAAAAACATCACAAACATTATAATTCCTGTATTTATGTAGTTCAACACTGCAATGCTTAAACTTCAGACTTTGATAAATTATGTTATTATAGATGCTGTAAAAAAAATTGGACAAAATAAATGGATACACACAAAATTCAGAAGCTGTAATGGAGTAGAAAAGTAATAATACTTATGTATATAAACGCCATGTGTCATTAGATGCTACTGCTATTGAAGGGGGAATGCATAAGGCTTCCTTTCTGGCTACTAGGTACACCACGCACTATGTCCCAGACACTCCCAATAAAATGCAGCTGCTGTAGTAATATTAACCTTTCTGCAGCTGCACCAGAGAACTCTAATATTTCTTGACTATAAACAAAAGTTATTTAATCGCACTGCATTAAAAATCAATCATGTCACACAGTTTAAAACGAAATTTAGAAATCTATAAACTTACACATTATGGTCAATGAGTCAACTAAAATTTTGCATCTAATCAGCTTGAACTCAGATTTACTGAAGCCCAATTGATTTATGCTCTTAACAGTGTCACATGAAACAGTTCTTCCGTCCCCAGAGACCATGCAGTCCATTTTAGAGAAAAAGTGTGAGCTAACGATTACGTGAACTAGGGTATTGCCCATGTTCATCAACACAACATCAGCCCCCAGGTGAGTGAGAGACACAAGGGTGGCCACACAGGGTAACCCCAGCCCACCAAACCTCTTTCTCACATACACAAAAGCAGTAGGGGTGATGGCAGGCAGATGCACAATCTGTTTGAAAATCTTCTCTATTCACCATCCACTGTTGGGAAAAGTCTCTGTGAATGGGGTCCTACATTAACTCAAAAATTTTGGCATTATATACTGAGAAAAAGCTCAGTTTCCTTATATGGCTTTAAAGGTAGGCAGAGACATTTACAAATTACTGATATAGGTTTATAATCAGTGTCAAATTTGGACCTTTTGTTCCAAGGATTCCAATTCATGCCCAAATAAGGCAAATTATCCTTGAGGGTAAAAAACGGAATTCTGTCTCCTTGCATAACAAAGAAGGGCCTGTGTCTGTCCAACTTTTGTTCCCGCAATGAATTTGAAAAGCTGCTCATTTGGCTTGTGAGACCTGGAGCACATATTTTTCTATACCTTCCTCCAGAACCTGAGGCATGTGATGTATTTCTGTTATAACGGATGCAGCAAACAGTAAAAACCAGTACTTTCAGTATAATTCTCCATATTCTAAACCTCCTGCACCAAACTTCAGACTTCAAAGGACCAGATCAACAGCAATATTGAAAAGTAAGAGTTTTGAACTCACTAAAGAAAGCAATTAAATTGCCTAAAGCAGGCAGAATTGCAAGGATAAAAAAGTTCGTCATAAAATGCCACAAACTACATACCATATTTTGCCACAGGCACATATGTATCACAATTTTACCTTTTATCCTTTTAGACTATATATTGTGTATAACCTGTACAGACCTTGATATATCTATATGTACATTTGTATGCCTCCCACGTAAGGATTAAATGATCAGCCGAACCATGATCAAGTGTAAATAAACATGTACTGCTTCACATTTGATAAGTGTGCATAGACGGTGCTTATGTAATCCTTCAATGGTGGCCTCAGTGCACTGCATGGAACTTTACTTCCTCACATGCTGCTGGCCTCAGTGCATTGTACAGTTGTAAATACATTTAAGGGCAGTATAAATTTAAAAATCCCTTCAACATGGATAGATGGATAGTAGTTGGAACTTAAACGTCAGCATCAATGACGAGTTAAATATTAACCCTTTAAACAGCAAGTTAAATCCCATCTGCCATCTGCTGGCATTATTAGGAGCTCACCATATTCTCCACGTTAGCAGGATAAGGGTTATTTCCACATATGTGGTCATTATGAATCAAAGATCAGAGCCAGTAAAGTCAAAATACATTAAACTAAGAAAACACTGTCACTCTCCTTGCAGTAAAAAAATACTGAAATATCACCCCTGCATATCTGCCACATTTCTAGATGCTGGCAGTTTACAGTTTTGTCTGTCATGTGCTCCTACTTCAGTTTTACTGATGTTCATTTTTGATAAATAGTAAAGACTGAGACTAGTAGGGAAAATTTGACACTAGAACAAACAAACAATTTCCATTCCATAGTTTATGGGGGGAGGGGAGGGAGGGGAATGACTGATGTATAGAACTTTGGTGGGCCATAATAACCACTTTGCTAATTTTCCATTTTTCATGGAACCCACAGTTTTATGACCGTGCACACAACCCCATTAACCCTTTGACGCCTAATGACCACTATAGTGGTCAATCCGCACCGCTAACCTCTAAATGTTGCATTTTATATATTTATTCAACAAGTATAGGTACTGAATATTTTAAACATGGTATATACTCTCCGTTTTTTTTTCCCCCCCCCTTCAAAATGCAGTTTGTTTCATAATTCTAACGTATTTGGTTCCTCTTTTATTCACATTTTATATACAGGGTGTGCTAAAATTTAAAAAAATAATTCCGGCGCCAAAAGGTTAACTCAAAACTCACACTGTCTTACCCGGCATGTTTAAGATCCATTTTAATATTATCTTCCCATGTACCTCTAGGTCTTACCCTCAGGCTTTCTGACAAAAATGCTGTAATAATTTCCTAACTCTCCCTTGCCTGTTACATGCCCCCACAAATCCCACTTCATTTCATTGCCCTGATATATCAGAGTACACAAACTTACACCTCACACAGCTTGTTTAATTTCTGACCTCTCTGACTGCAGCACAAGTGTCAGATCTTACAGGTGAGCTGTCTCTTGTTCAATGTTATATTTAACTCTTGGTCTCCCATTAACATCTTATTACATGAGACAGAAGGTGTCAGTTCTTAATCCTCGATTCAACTTCCAGCACAGTATAATGTCACATTCCAAGCTAACCAACTGACAAATACGAACTCATCAAAAAACCAGCAAGAAAATTTCCACAACTTGTATTGTTTCCTCAAATGACAGAAAGGAAACCATCACCAATGAAGGAATTACTAATAAATATCAATCAGTAAGTTATATACAGAATGTCTTAAGCCACTTTACCAACATTATATGCACATTCTAGGGAAATGCTACATTATTAACAACCAAATTCCAGCACAAAATGATGATGAGTGGCTACAGAAATTGTTCAAATTGCTGTACACCATATTCAATGTACATTTGACATGTCCAAAGCACTGAATCATGAAAAAGGTATCATTTCCTTGGAACATGAGAGTAACCTAAGCAAAATGGCTTTTAAGACACTCGGCATTATAACGTGCAATTCCTACGTAGTTATTTCTACCATTCATCCATACATAAATGAATGAGCACTAACACTCTTCAGATACAAATTGAATAGTCAACAAACATATAAAATTTACCGAACAGATTAATAATTTAAATTAAAGCTACAGCAAGAATATTACTTCAGAAACCTCATGTATTAACTGTTAATATTCCTACATTCCCTGAATCAATCCAGTACCTTATTTAAAGTACTAAAGCATGGAACATTTTTATACTCTGGTATTCGGTTTTGATGTTTAGCGAGAACTGTTTATTTAAAGAAAAATGACTGATCTAAGAAAAAGGGAATGCAATAAACGATACATGACAATATGTACAGACATTGTGTAAAATTGTCCAGGGACAAAACCCAGTTTCCAGTCTTAACACTATTATTCAATTCAAAATCCTAATATAACATCGTAAATTCCTGGCATTTCTATGGTCTTTAATTCTTGTTATTCTTAACAAATGGAAACAATTAAAAAAATGGAAAACATGGAACAAAATATCATGCTATGAAATTAAAGAACCATATCTCCTACTTAGATTTAGGTGTGATATTTGTTTTGATCCACCTTACCAGTACCAGTGGTCATATTTTCACAATCACAAATAATGATATATTGATCAAGGTCAATATTAAATAAACTATGTTCCATATCAATTATAACTGGTAGTTACTTTAGAGAACACATGATATGTGAAATAAAATAAGTACATTGATTTCAAATAGTGTCCACAAATTACACAAGATGTTATAATTATTATTATTATGGTTTAACTAATCGTATCACTTTAACAATTAATTTTATTAGCATTTTAACGTTATCTAAAGTTTTATAACTTGCAATTAACAATTTAGTAGTAAACATACTTTACAAAGTAAAAACATATGATGTTGCTGCTTCATGCCTATGCCTTGTGGCAGAATGCACTATAATTTATATCCAAGAAGGCAGGTTGCTAATATTTTTATACGAAAAAATGAAGGTTTGACTGCTACTCGAGAAAGTTTTGACTGTAGTGATTTTAAATGTTACAAATATGTACAGTGTTATCATACCAACTTGTACAATAACCATGAAAGATGCTGTATTTATATATGGGTTGAAGCTGATTTTATTATTTACAGTCTTACACTAGTACCATACTTAAATATTGTACACTGCAAGTTGCCTAATTTTTTCCTATTAACAAAACCCACTGTGATGAAAGGATGGAACACACAACAATTAAAAGTAGAGAATCCAAACTGCATCATAAATACTACCACATTTAGAAATAATTTAACACTGAGATAAGTACAAAAAGGAACTTGTACTGAACATTTTCAGCTACAATTTTTGGAAAAATTTCTAGTTTCTTTTACCTTATACACAAATAAAATATAGGTGTACTTTCACAGGGCAATATACTTGGTGGTATGCAAAAAGGATATGAAAGTTCATGCCTTCTGAGATGTGACGCTTTGCTTCTGGGTGATCAGCTCCTGGTGTTTCAAAAGATCACAGTGCCACTATAAGCCTCTGAAATACCTTGAGCTACACACCCAACAACACAGCATCATATTCCAGAAGATTTGACTGCTCAACAACACTGTTGCAGAAACTTCACATCTTGCAATAAGGGACAAATCATTTTGATTTAGTAACAGCTCACATCACAATGACTTTTGTCTAGTTTTCTAAAACTACAACATTTTCTATATTTTAATCAAACATGACAATATTTTAGAAGCACCTGAACTTTATAGATAAAAAGATTGAACTCTTAGGCATGATGAACAATAAATACTTATTGCACTTAAAGAATTAATAACAATAGTTAGTTAATAATAAGGATCTGGAGAAGTTGCTGAAGTCACAGCTTTGCTGCCCCTAGTCTACAAAAGATTTTAAACATCTGTAGAATAATGAACAGACACTAGAATTCTCTCTTCGAAGCTAGAAGTTAAAAGTTGTCATGAGAGGAATGCACTGCCACAATATGATAAACAAATTAATAGAAAATCTATAAGATGAGAAAAAGAGACATTACGTGAGTAGCAATCGTTTCTGTTAAAACAGGTGTGACTATTCTTATGGCAATCCATTCACTAGGAAACTGTATTTAAATGTGGACATAACTTAATGTACCACTTCTTAATGGGTAAAAACTGGCAGTGGTTACGCAGTTGAATTTGTGTAAAAATAGAGAGGCAAATTATAAAAAAATCTCTGCCAAAATAAAATTCATAAGAATTAAATTATTATTATTATTATTATTATTACAATTTTGTTGGCAATTCTATCAAGTCATATGGATCCAAACCAAGTAAAACTTTGAAATTTACGTGCACTACCTGTGGGCCTAGTATACCCAAGGTATGGTAATTCCATTGAACAAACACAAATACAGGCAGGTCTCGTTTGACGATATTTATTTTTGCATGATTCTGCTTCAATGCAACTTGAAAATTTAAACCACCTTTCAAATTTAAGCGATACTTATTGGCTTAACACAATATGGCATAGACGATATGCAATATTTTTTGGTTTAACGCAATTTGGCAAAGACAATCTCTGGCAGCACTCTTCTTGTGTTGGAGGCTAGCACAAAGTGATGTCACTGTCATGCCATCAGTCACAGATGTCATTGAACACACTGGTGATGTGATCACACAGGTGATGTAGTTCTGACTTCAATAGCATTGGCTTTTGCTACCAAATGAGTAATAAATGTAAATCTACATCACCCAATGCAATCCAAGTCAAAAATAACAGCGGAAGACAATCAGTATTGAAGAGAAATTAGCCACAATAAGCCAACTTGAAAGAGGTGACCGACTTGGTGACATAAGCCATAATGTTAGATCTGCTCATTCCAGTGTAAGTAAAATTTGTGATAATGCTGATAGAATTACAGGAAGTGCTAAGTCAAGAACTAAAGTGTTTGTGTAGCAATAAAAATGAACTGTACCAAAAACTAAGAATGTGAGTCTCTTACATTTTTATTGCAGTGTAAATAAACAAATAAATAAATATATTGTACAGAAATGTATATATACTGTGTATACAGTAAATACATACTTTACATAACTGTATGTCCAATAGTGGTACAGTCATACACTATATATAGGATGATGTTCTCACACCCCTAATCCCAGGAAATACATGGCTAGAAAATGGGAATTTTGTGTTTGAATTGCATGACACTTTTCACGAATGCAACCGTGAGGTAAATAGAGACCTGCCTGTACTAGTGCTTCTGCCATTAGCCACAGAGATATAAACTGGTCTTCAACGCCACGGTAAATAAGGAATCTCATGGGAACCATCCAATATGCATTTCTTATCCTTCATTTCTCCAAGACCAATTGCAATACAAATGTAAAAAACAGAAGCGTTATAGTATAGGAGCTGAATATCACATGCAAGTTAAGATATGCTTTGACAGTGAACAGTATATGACAACAATTCAGTGAAATCTTCTAATGTTGATAACTGCATCAGGTGTTTCAAACAAACAGATTTTTTCAGAGAGAGACTCCACCAATATCATCAGAATTCTGATATGACTCAACATGCAGCTTTCCCAGACACCTGCATCAGGTCAGAGGTCACAGTAGGATATTCGGCTGACACGTTCCCATCTTAGACCACTTTCAATGTATCATACTCATTTCATGACACCTTTTCTGAGCTTGATCATAATTCACAACTCTGTCATTCATGAACAGAGGTGTGAAATACGTATCAAGTTGAACAACTGTCACAAAATTTGGACAAAACAGCTAAAATGGTCCGAAAAGGAAGATCGTTAGCTTAGTAACTTCCTACAAGCTCTGGCCTGGTGCAGATATATAACCTGTGTACCAAGTCACATCAGGACCCTGATGTTAGAGATGGGAATGGCCTCTGAAATATACATTTATTTGAAAAATCCCAAAATTTTACTGAATTCTGTTTCTGTGAAAGCTTCAAGATAAACGAAAACAATGTTTGGTCTGTTCTGTGAACTTTGCACTGTGCGCAGTGGGATGTGTTTAAAACAATTTACAAGAATTTTCCACCCCTGTGACTGCAAACTGCTTCAAAATACAACCCCACTACAACATGGTGCAGATATTCCAAAACAGGATCAATATTAATAATGAATCGCCACGATGGCTTAAAATCAGTTATATCACAATAAGTTCCTGCAACTGACTGGTAAGTAACTACAACCATTAACATAGCATATCTGATTGTTCTTCCTTGTAAATAGGCATCAAATGCACTACAAGTCAAAGCCTCCAAAAACTAACAGCTACCACGATAATGAAGACTTCGGATCTCCCAATATCTGAATATTGGATCAATAAAGATTAACTTTAACAATGATTAAAGCTTGGAAAGATGAGTCTGACATATGTTAATAAGTTCTAGCAGCAGTCTTAAGTCTATATTTATGATATATTTTAGAGCTATATTTTCCAACAGAGAAATAGAGTGCTGGATGATTGACAAGTCAGATATTTAAGAGAAAAATTGTCATAAGATAGACTCTTAAGTATATAATTCTAATTCAAATATATCCAGTGTGCATGTCATCTTGTATATAGACATAGTACATATAGCTTAATTTTCACAAACATTTCTCTCATTTTTTACACAAGAAATGGTAGTCTACATCACAGCTTCGGTATCTCACTTTGTAAATTCCTGCAAACAGTTCATTTATACAATGTCTAACCCTGCAAATTGTTGCCCCAGTGCATAACACGAAAAAAAAAAAAAATCTCACTTAATATTTACAATCATAAACTGAAACCCATATTACACTAAATCTATAATATCTTGTCACTTCTAACTATCAATTCAATATAACTATATAACATTTAAAATAAAATCAAGTTGTATATAATGTATAACATTTTAAATACAAAACTAGTTTGGAAACAAAGATTTCTTGCTTTCTCTCTTTAAATATGGTATTTACATATAGGTGGGGACCTGCCCCCTTAGCACACCAACAAATAAACTGAGACAATGGTCAATCTAAAATATTTACACTGTCATTAGAAGGCAAATACTATATAAATGAGAGAGAAAAATATAACTTCTTGCCTCCTTTGATCATTGGCAATTGGTAAATTAACTGAATATTAATGAATAGATTATTAAAGTGAAAAGAAGGTGACAAACACCTGAACACCGACTACAATTCTTTCCATCTCCCTATGGTTACAATGGTGAGAACTTTAACCAGACATTTCCTTATATAGCTACTTCCATCATACAACATACTACTTAAATTGTACAACCCCACATTTCATGTATTCTTGTACATCTGACCATCAGAATCACACCAGAGTTCCAGTAACTCTCTTACATCTGCAAAACCAATCATTTTGCTTCTAGTAACATAAAACTAACATAATACGCACATCGCCATAAAAAAAAATCATACCCATGACATGACATAAAATCTTTTAACAAGTATACACATAAGAAAAGAGAGAATTACCTATTATTTCAAGAAGAAGAAAAGAAGAAGAATAAAACTGTCTATTTTGTAAAGTTTCTGTTGTGGCAAAGAAAACTGCCTAGTTTGAAGTGTTTTGGTTGTGGTAACAAAAATTGTCTAGTTTTGCAATGTTTGTGTTGAGGCAAAGACACCTGTCTAGCTTGTAATGTATCTGTTGCGGCAAAGAAAACTTCACCTACACACAACGTAGTCATGGACGCAGATTCCCAAGGCCACACTTTATTTTTCTTCATTTCAATCTCAATCCAGCTTTTTTAATGCTTCAACACCCCTAAGTGGGTCACACACAGTCCTAAGGATACTTTTGGGGCCTTACTAATAACAACACTCGTGGCAACCATTTCTGTCACTCAAAAGTACGTGTTTTATATATATTTTAAACCTTCTACTGTGCTGCTGTGATCCGTAACTTTGCTGCTAATAGAAGATTATAGAATTTACAGACCATGAAGATACAACAATTTCAACTGCAGGTTTATATTAACATAAACCAACATGTCATAAATCATACTGTTCTATAAAACAGAATCTATATTTCTTATCTCTTCTAAAGGAATGGCTTGATATGACTGTTTAAACTTGTTGAACCCATCTCAGTGACAGTTCAAGCAGAACACGAAGATGTTTCATTGTGACGGCTATATGCAGCCTGCTTGACATACTCAAATTACCTTGTTGCTAGCTGTTATGGTTATTACTCTGCATGATGATAGAGACTGGGGCACAATTCATGAACTGATCACATAAAGTTGGATAAATTTTTCACATCGAGCAGACGCAGATCCTCCTGTCTCTCCACTTAACTTGAGAATCAGGTTTTATCCAATGTATCCATCCCAAGGCTGTCTTTGTGCCTGCAAGTCAACCAAAAACATTTAAGAAATACATGTCAATCTCTAACTTCAAGGATGGCTAAGAAACTAAACTTCTAAGATAAATGAAATTATTTGAAAACTTTACACATTTAAAAGTTCCTGGTCTTTAAAGATGACAGTGTGGGAGAAAAGACAATGCAGTTCAATATCTGATTTAACCAGTTAATGTACGAGTAGTGTTGGTAAGCGAAGAATGTAATTCTGGTTCCTATACTTTGTTGTAATTTATATAAAAAATTGTCTTCAGTATTAAACATCAGACAATATTATTTCTTCTATATCTTCATATCGAATTTTCACAAATAATCATCCCATTGACAAGTTAGTTGCCAGCTTATGTGCTTTTTCTAACAGATTTCTTTACACGACAGTGAGCATACCAAGGAACTATTAAACACTAATCAACGGCTATGAAGCCAAATATGAATTTCAGGACCACAGTATAAAAATGGTTAGAAACAAAACTGAAAATATTAAAACTGCATATGGATGAAACACAGTAATAAAAAACATGTTCAAAGAACATTTTATGTCTTGTGATTGATGTCCCTGAAAACTTTACATATGGGATGAACAAAAACTGCATTTAAAACGGAAGACTAATTGAAATACTACACACAATAAAATACAATTCCACAATTCAAGTAAAAATAACTACTCTGATTATCAAGTTGGAAACGCAGCTCTGAGTAACCTCAGCACAATCTAGATCAGTGACGAGGATCCATTTCTACACAAGTGCCAATTTAAAATCCTCAAAAGCCTGTACAGGCCACAAGCCAGGTGACAGCAATAAACATAATATGTTCGAATAAAAATTTTCATAGACATTAAGGCAACAAAAAATTATTGGTATTAATTAACATACTGGTCTATTTTACACACATATATTGTTGTAAAGGAGAAACGAATGTCAGTGAGAAGCTGGTCACTGTTCCTTTGCCACCTTCTTCTCAGCATTATAACATAAAATACATACAGCATGCATACATACATACATACATACATACATATAGCATACATATATATATACACACATTCAGCATACATACATACATCATACATACACACACATACATATATACATATATACATACATACACACACATACATATATACACACATACATACACACATCCACACATACATACATACACATACACACATACATACACACACATTGCTTGTTCCATTGCATTTGTAGTATTACAAATGTAATGGAACAAGCAATAAGACGATATAAAAAAAACATACACACATACACACATACATACATACATATATACATACACACGCACACATACATACATACACACATACGTACGTACGTACATACATACATACATACACACACACATACACATACACACATACACACATATGTACATACATACATACATACACACACACATACATACACATACACACATACATACACACACATACATACACACACATACATAGATACACACACACACACACACACACACACACATACATACATACATACAGAGAATATACGGTTGAGGTCTACACGGATGGCAGCAAAAGCCCAAGCGGCATAGGTTCTGGAATTGCAATACTTATGAACAAACACTTAACGTTCCAATTGAAGTACAAACTGGCAGAGAGATGTTCCAACAATCACACCAAGCAACTCGCAATCGCTAAAGCCTTGGAGAAAATACAGAATCTCAGCTATCTTCAGGGAAATCAACAGTCAGTAGCCATTCACACAGACAGCAAAATAACACTGGATGCAATAGCGAACCCCAGAAACCATCAAAATTTAGTGGAGCAAATAAGAGATGCAATAAGACGACTGGAAAATGATAACTGGACCATCCACTTCACCTGGGTGAAGGCTCACGACAACTATGGGAATGAGCTGGCTGACCAACTGGCGAAAGAAGCGGCCAGTGGAAGTGAAGCAGAAATTGCCTACAACAAAATCCTGAAAAGCGCAGTGATTAGAGAATTACAGGAAGAAGGTGAATAAGAGTGGCAAATTGAATGGGATGCCTCAACCAAGGGCGCAATTACAAAATCATTCTTTCCTATTATAAGAGACCGACTATCCAAAGACTGCAAATGGGCATAAAACAATCAACGATTGTAACAGGACACGGTACACTGAGAATATATTACCATAGATTTAAAATGTGTTTGTAACATGGGCCCACAGACCTCAGATCACCTACTGTGGGAATGTGAGCTACTGAGAAAGCAAAGAGAAGTTCTCAAAAATAGAATAAAGAAGGCAGGCAGCAACTGGCCTATAACCAATTCCACCCAGCAAACAAACATACAAAATTGTTTCAAACGTTTGTGAACTCTATAAATTTCAAAACTTTGTAACTACGAGGGTAATTCAAAAAGTTTCCGCACTTTTATATTTTCGCGGGAAACGGTGAGGGTGGGAGTAGTAGTAATTGGTCATGTCTGAGAGTGTCATGTGACTAGTCAGTCGGGCAA
>Ga0123357_10008274_pt1 | contig 12976 bp, 9 predicted proteins | sample TergutEmb28metaG_FD_89873 | JGI IMG/M metagenome (GOLD analysis project Ga0123357, IMG submission 89873) | Embiratermes neotenicus P4 segment gut microbial communities from Petit-Saut dam, French Guiana - Emb289 P4 | ecosystem: Host-associated > Arthropoda: Insects > Digestive system > Gut ...
AACTTGGCAAAAATTTTACAGAGACATTTCAATTGCTTAACCAAGCATACGGGGAGGACTGTGAGAACCGAAAGCAGTGCTATGAGTGGTTTAAAGTGTTTTAAAGAGGGCAGAATGTAGGTCGGCGAAGATCCCAGGTCTAGACGACTTTCCACATTAACAAACGACGACCATGTCGAGAGAGTTCGTGATGTGATTCGTGGAAATCGTCGTTTAACAGTCCGAGAAGTTGCTGACGAAGTGGGCATCAGCATAGGATCTTGCCATCAAATTTTTACTGAAAAACTTCAGATGTCTCGCGTCAGTGCAAAATTCGTGACGCGTTTGTTGACTGACGATCAGAAAGAGAACCGTGCTGAAATCAGTCAGCAACTGCTTGCCAATACAAATTGAATGAAAACTTTCTTAAGAACATCATAACAGGAGATGAGACGTGGGTTTATGGGTATGATGTTGAAACCAAGGTGCAATCGTCGCAGTGGATGAGAAAAGGGTCTCCTCGACCAAAAAAAGGCACGAATGAGTCGGTCAAAGATCAAGGTGATGTTGGTTGTGTTTTTTGATTGGAAAGGCAATGTCCATCATTAATTTGTACCACGTGGTCAGATGGTGAACAAACAGTTGTATCAGAAAGTTTTAGCGTGTTTGAGAGATGTTGTGCACAGGATTCTGGGAAAACGAGACTTGGATGTTGCACCACGACAATGCGCCGGCTCACGCGTCGCTCCTCATCCGCATTTATCTAGCCATCAGACATCTGTTGTGCCCCATCCACCTTATTCTCCGGACTTAGCCCCAACAGACTTTTTCCTGTTTCTGAAACTTAAAACCAGTTTGAAAGGACGTTGTTTCCAAAGCATAGAGAAGATTCAGGAAAATGCGACAAGAGAACTGTGCGCGATCACAGAAAGTGCGTTCCAGGAAGCATTCCAACAATGGAAGATACGTTGGGAACTGTGTATCGCCAGTAGAGGGGACTATTTTGAAGGGGACAGTGCTTAAATGCTGTAAAATGAGCATTAAAGTTTTTGTAGCAAAAGTTCGTTCTTTTTTTGAACACGCCTTGTATAATTCGGTTCGTAGTGCGCAGTGAACACACACAATCTGGATTATATAAAACAATCAGTTAAATTTTAGTGGACTCCATCCTATTGTGTTTAATCGTCATTCATAAAAGTGCAAAATGGTCCGTCTAACACAACATTTTTATTGTTATTATAAAACACTGCATGTTTCGATCGAAAACGAACATCATCAGGCGTTCTTGTACAAAACCTTTAAAATCAATTTAAAATGTCTTTATTTGAAACATATTTCAAATATTACAACTTATACGTTACGATAAAATAACATGCTGTAAGTAACAATAAAATAACGTGTTATATGTTAAAATAATATAACACTTTATACGTTACAATAAAACTAACATGCTATGTGTTACAATAAAATAACATGTTATATGTTACGATAATATAGCTTATATTACAATAATATATGTTACAGTTTACGATACTATAACGTGTTATATGTTACAGTAATATAACATTATACGTTACAAGAATAAAACATGTTATATATTACAGTAATTTAATGTGTTATATGTTACAATAATCTAAAATGTTATAAGTTACAATAATATAATATGTTACATGTTTCAGTAATGTAACTTGTTATATGTTACAATAAAATAACATGTTAGGCGTTACAGTATTGTGTCACTAGAAATACGTTATATGTTACAATAATATAACATGTAGGTAGACAGTTAAGTGATTTTTATTATGTTTCTTAAAGTTTCTTCAAAATGTCTTACGACTTACTTCTTGAAATGCAGTTAAAGGTTAAATATTAAACTGAAAATTTTGTGGGTAACTCCATGTATTGTTTCGAGTGATTGTCTAGCCACTGGTCTTTGTTACTGACTTTACCGTTGTGTAGCTGTGTGTAATTTTTTTATGTGCTATGTTTGCCTTCATAGGTTAATTTTTCATACTATTATCGATTTTCAGTTTTAGTTCTTTTCCCACATTTTATGATATGAACTACCGATGTTCAGTACGCAAGTGGCAGCTGTCTGTTACATAGTGAACACCTACCGACATGTTACGACATCATAAACTACAATATTACAGTAACTTGTGCGTTGTTATATTTGAAAAATCTTCAGATGAAATCATTTTACTTTGATTTTTAAATTCTTTACACGAACGCGTGATGGTGATCATTTTTGGTCGAAACATGTAGCGTTTGAAAAAAACAATGAGTATAGGTATGTGTTAGACGGAAAAATCGTATCTGTGTGAATAATCAGTAAATGCTGTAGAGGGAAACAATCGTTGTCATACGCAGATCCATACTAAACAAACAAACACACGGTGTGGCAGAACGTAGAATTGTTGGATGTTAAACCTGCTGGTACATTAAACTAAACACGGGGCTTTAAAGGCTAAACCGTTTAATTATTTTGGCTTCTGTAATTCCAGTTAAATAATATCTCAGTTATGTAAGCCCTTTTAAAACCATGGGACCTCATCAGCACTGGGCGTGTAACTGAGAACAGATCTTTTTGTCTGACCCCAGTCAGTGGGCCCTTCCTCCCTACCAATGCATATAGTTCCAAAATTGTGCTCTTCTTGAATTAGAGGCGATGGATGGGGTTCAGAGATCTTGTAATGCTGTATAAATACCAAATAAAGAAGTGTCTTTCAGGCCTTAGACTATTTGACTGTGTTGGTGAAAGTAATTTCAACTGCACTTCCAAACGTAAGTCAGCAGATTATCAGGGCCAAGATCCGAGTCAAGTCAAAGGGACATTCGTGTGGGACTTGGGTGGACAACGTGACGAGAGGAGAGGATTTATTTCAATCTGTTTTCCCCGTCGTCATTTATCCGGTGCTCGATATTCATTGACCCTTGATGCCGGGGATGGAAAATGGGCTCATAGGGCGTCGCAGTTACGCACAGACACAATCTCGGCACAACCTCAGGAGTAATAAAATGAAATTTTAAAAAATTATGTGTTTTTATTTAGGCATGAATCAATTTTATACACTAAGTGCTTAGTTAGTAAAATTATATCTTGTGATTATTTTGGAAATAATTATTGAATACAGTAAGCTTTTACTTTGTCAGGAATACTGTGGAAACCTGCACTGAAAACTGTGTGTAATTCTGGTGAGTCGGTTTTAAGTTTGTGATTATATTACCTATTAAGGAGCCACTTCTCGCTTAGTTTCTCATCTACTCGAGGATTATCGCTCTTTTTATGTAAATCAGATTTTCATTGCCATGTTTACAAGCACCCGCCATTGGTTCTCATTCCGTATCCGAAATTTTAAATCTATTTTAATATCACACTCAAATTACATTCCCTTTCGTCCATGTAACCACTACGTTTCAAGATATTCCACAAAACTTTTGTACGTATTTCTGACACCTTCCGTTCGCACAACACACCTGTCTCATCTTTCTTTTCCTACTAACGTATGACAAACTATAAATTATGAAGACTGTCATTATGTAGATTCTGCACCCTCATGTCGTCGGGGCCTATCCCTACAGCTGTAACTTGAACCATTTATTACGGAAGTCGAAACATTCATGTTAGTCCATTAGTGCATGGCTGCTGGCGGCATACTTTGTCTAATGAACGTGCTGTCCTAATACGCATGCCTTATCAATATGAGAGAGGTGGCTTCTTGTCCGTAGAATCTGTATGTCCTTATATATAAATCTCTGCAACTTTGTTCTACGTATTTTAGGCTTATAACGTTATATAACTGACGAGTTGAAAGATATAATTATACGAAAGGAATTCTCAGATTCTCTATATAAAATTTTGAAGCTGTACTAGAGGCGTGTCACTCTGACTTATCACTGCCTCTAATGTAAAGGAGGACGCATCAGTCGTTTTTCACGGTGGAGACTGTGTCTCTAATGTGAACAGAGAAGTAAGTTTTTGCAGACTGCTTTTGTATTGACGAAAAGATAATATTTCGATGAATACAATATCACACAGCATATGAAGCTGAACAGAAGTGTAAGAATTGCATGCTGGCATCTGCATGTCTGTATATGTGACCCAGTATCTAGGCCCAAATACCTCTATGTGTATATGCATACACGTATAGGTCATCTTTTCGTTTTTGGCCCGGTGAAACTTTGAAGCGCGAGGTTAGGAGCGAGTCACAGGATAGAAAAAGTGTTAGCTGATTGGGCGGACGAAACAAAACAGACACCCTCCCCGTACCACCTTACTTCGAAAATATGTCCGTCCACCAGTTCCGCTAAATACTGCACCGGCCAGGATGTAACAGTTGACCTATGTGTGCACACCTTCACTCAGCCTGCGTGTGAAACTGCTAGATATAAGAGATTTGCTCATCTTTTCTCCGAATGTGCAGAACGCGTTTAGCCTTGTTGTTAGTGTAGTGCTTGTTGGTGTTGTGTTTTGTAGTTTGGATTTAGATAACTCTTACTGGTCCTAGTAATATTATAAACATACATTTATTCGGATTTCTGTAGGTTGTTCCTACCCTAATCTAATCCTTTCTGCTCTGCTCAGTCTTACATGTCTGCTCCTTCTATTCTTTCATTGTCCCGTTTGTAAGTGCGCAGACATCAATAGATTACGAAATTGTGTGTTTTTTTGTATTGTTCCCCATAAAGTGCTATTTTGGTCATAGTTTTATTATTCCCTGAAAAATCTTTTTCGTCCAGATATTGCACAAAATTTCAGTTCCTACATCGTACAGGCATATTGCGGTTTCTTACAAAGACCAACATGTCAGTGTTGTGTAGGAAAATAGTCCCCTTTCATTGTAACAATCGCAAATACACATACGCAGTGTGTGAGAAATTCGCAATATGTAATTTTAAAGTAAATTAGGTAGTAACTGCTGTGTTGTAAAAGTTAAGAAGTAATTTATTTTATCAGGTAAGGAGGTAATAATATTTTAATTTCCATAACTGACATATCAGCTCTATATTATGCTTTGTTGTCGAAGTCTACTGAAATTCTATAGCTCTTTGTGTGTATGTACGCGTATAGTCTGTATCGAAATTCATTGACCGATTTCGGCTGAAGGGTAAATCACATAAAACGTTTGCTATTATCGTGTCTACAAAATCCGTATTTTTTTATTTCCATTTTGTTGGGCTACAGTACAGCATCCCCTTCCCCCTTGGTTGAGCCCCTGATGCAATCTGTGTTTTGTCTATCGTAATGAGAGTAGTCTAGAAAAGTACAAGGATGTTCATATTCAGTTTTCTCCATTGCGGGTCACAAAGAGGTTTGATATCAGCGGATGTGAGGAAGAACACGTTGTGAGCGCTGTGTGTGTGTGTGTGTGTGTGTGTGAGAGGGGGGGGGCAAGCATTTAGGGTCTTTGTCCTGATAAGCATATCTGTGTTTGAGAAAGAAGAAGCAACACAAGGGTGTAATAATAACTACGCTTGTTCTCTGGAGCCCTATAATATTCTGATATTTAGAAAATAATTATTTTGTACAATTCGTAAGATTTTAGGTTCTCACAGCGGTGTTGTTGAGTATTCAGGTCTTCTGAAATGCGACGCTTTGTCGTTGGGTGACTGGTTTCCGACGCTTTGAAGGGTCGTAATTGTGAACGGTCATTTAGTCCTGTCACAATGTCACATCCCAGAAGACTTGACCCCGCACGCATAAATTGCTCAAATGGTGATAATTTCGATGGGTTGGAAATGTAGCACACACGGTTCAGGTGCAGGTAAAACTGTACCATTGCACGTCATAAACGCATATGTTGGAGCGGTGGTACAACTTCACCCATTCTTAACCTCTGTGTTTGATGGGAGTAATTTTTCAGCTTCGTGCCCTGGCTGCTGTACCCGCAGTGAAAGGACCTTCGGTATCCGTTAAACTGAAGGCTCGGTGGGATTTGGAAAAGAAAATATTTTGCCTGTGCCTGGGATATACCACGATGGGGGGGGATTTGTGAAGCCTTTTAAACGGAATACTGAAATGAGTGATCTAGTGCAGACAACGTATAGAGTGGAGTGGCTAGAAGCTTATTATTGAATTCACGAATTGTTTTTATTTTATGAAACCAGTACAAACCAGCAAACCCACCGTATTAGACTGACACATCCATTAGATTTTGTTTCTAATATCACACTTTTTTCCGAATTCTCTGGAAGGAAATTTAAAAGCGGATCATGTCGCTGAACTCAGGCTGGCAGACGGACACAGCCTCCCCATTTAGTGTCAATTTTATGCACTTGGTGTAGATAACGTATGCAAATAAACGCTGTCACTGTCAGCCTATCTAAGGCAAGACTCCACGCCGAGACAAGTAGCATGTTTCAGGATTATGCTGACCAGAAGACGCATAGCACTTTCATCAAGAGTTGGAGAGGAAATGCATAGACATCGTTTATAATTCATTTAATCCCTGCATTACTGTATTTGATTATAACTTAGATTTCGTATTATAATACACAGGGTTTTGGTGGGAACACCTGAGGAAACGAGACCACTTGGAATATCCAAGCGTAGATGGGAGGAAATATTAAAATGGATTTTAAGGGAGTAGGATGGAGGGTATTGGGCTGGATTGATTTGGCTCAGGTTATGGACAGGTGGCTGGTTCATGCGGATGCGTTAAGACACCTTTGGGTTCCATAATATGCGGGGAATTTCTTGCATAATTGAGAACCTGTTAGATTGCCAGTAAGGGCTCTGCTCCATCGCGTTAGTTAATTAGTTAAGTGCAGGGATATCCTGTGTTTTCGTTACAGTAATTGCAGAACCGTAGAATAATATAATGTGTCACAAACTGCTGGTTGACACTAAGAGTAATGATTTTATAGCGGAAGAAATCATCTACTCAATGTCGAAACATAAAATCCTGAGTCGATGGCGACGGCCACTAACCCAGTGTCTCGAAACTCGAGCGCTTATTTTAGACGATCATAAACATTTAGATATTCACAACCTGGCACATTGACGACCCAGCTCTACCTGTCAGTAAACACCTTTCAATCACTGAGGGTCACGTGACCGTCCATTCACACCTGATGGTCAGCATTCAGCAGGTCTCTTACAATCACAGTTAGACACGTGTTCTGCAACGTGTCAGAAGCACCTATGACGATTCAATTCAAGTCTAATCTTTCCCAATGTTTTGTGTTGAGGAAGGGGAGGGTTCAGAGGCGTGAGTTGTATCCGAGGAACTTGAGATATTCGCTCTTCTGGGATGTTAATCCACGTACATCCCAGACGATAAAAGGCCTGAACTAAACGGCCTTCGAAGCCTGAAATCTCATCAGAGGGGTTTCCTTAAAAATTCGTTACTTGAGATTTCCTACTTTATGTCTTCAGTTTTGTCTCCAGTTCTTTCGTCAAAAGCAGTTGTCTATTATCAAACATGGTTCACACAAACCCCTTTAACTGCTGGAGAAATAAACACATACACAACGAGCCTTCTGATGTTGCATGTTTGAATAGGCAATAAAAGGCCAACCACGTACGCATAAGTTATAGATTTAACAACCGTTTATTTCGACCTTTTATGAGGCCATCTTCGGGAATACTTGTTTAGAAATCGTGAATATGAAGTATAGATGTTTGCGGTAGTAAGTTTAAAATAGGTGGTTGCTGTATATATACGTACATTTGTACTCCTAAATACTTGACATCTGTGTTTTCTGGACGATTCTCCGTGATGATGACCTTATAACATGTCGAAACATATTGCAGAGGAGATAAAAGGTTGAGCTATAAAACTTTTATGTACTTCGTTTGTTCAGTGTGGTTTGTTCACGCACACAATTTTAAGTGTGTCTTTAGATTTTCTTTGGAAAAACTGGATTAAAGGGTTCCACGGATTTAAATAACAGCATTATTTGATGTAACATCAAACGCATTTATTTCGGTAGGAAGGCAGGTGGCAGCAGTTGAGATAAACAAGCTGGTTCCACCATCTGTAGGCTGCCCTGAAGTTGGAAGCAGTAGTTCTCTTGTGAACGTTTGTATCTCTACGTATTACGAACTGCATGACGTCAGATCCCTAAGGCAGGCCGTAATATTAACGGGCTCACATGAAGCACATCCTTGAACATAACTGAAGAGAAAGTAGTTATTTAATATGATCTGAGTTAGGCCTACGGTCTTTAATACATGCTGTCATGTTGTAACTGATACACGAGGAAAGAAGCTAATTAATAAATAAAAACATTAATTTGTATAATTGGTAGTCATACATGTTTATTAATCTCTGAGTTCCATGTGAAGTCACATACAATTCTAATCTCTTTGCTGCAAAATTCATTTTCATATTTACGAGTGAGAATGAAGTTTATAGCGGTGTAGGTTGTGACGCCATACGGATGGGCTTATGCCTACCGACGTTTTAGCTAAGCTTGCAGCCTTCATAGTGTTCTTCCTTGAAGATCGAGGCTAAATCTTTTCCGAAACGTTGTTATTCTTATACCTATCTACATGATATATCATGGAAGACTGGAATCTTCAGAGATCTCACCTTCGCATGTAAGATTTCGCTTAATTTTAAAACCCACTAAATGGACACTAAATTCCGTCCGTCCTTTCTAAATTAAGGCATTCGTCATGCAGTCATGAGCAGGTGGTGAAGCAAGACGTGTTTAGAGCTGTGTTCGAAGTCTGCGTTCGTACCTGCTTACAGTCATGTGAGCGCAAGTTTGTTATCCTTTTCTGTGACTTCTTTCTTTACCACCTTGCGGTCAAAGTGAGTTTATCCGGTGTTGACAAGCAAGATTTTCTGCCTGCACCGAGGCTGAAATGGAAAAGGAGCCCACTTCAGACACCCGACGGGGCCAGCTCATCCTTCGCGTCCCCGAACTACCTTACAATTCTGTCAGAAAGTGAGTCCGACACAGAAGATATCGGTGTTCCACCACAACAAAACAGCCGTGAAGTCCAGGATCCCACCTATTGTCATCTACAGTTACCTTAACAACCATTCCGCTACTCTGAAGACAGTAAACGAGAAACAAGATACCTCAGTCGACGTGAAGTCGAAATCACACAGACTCCTACTGTATACGAAATCAGTTACGGACTATAATGTGCTTTTGGCTGAAATTCAAACCACCAAGCTGGCTTAACATACTTACCCACTACCCGACGCAGTCCAGCCATGTCTGGACCTCAGAGTCATTGTCCCTAACTTTCCTGTCGATGAAATGCAAGCTGAGCTGATAGCCCATGAATTACGGGTTGTGAAGATCTCCCAGATCACGAAGACAGATAAAACCAAACAAACATTGATAACTTAACACCCATTGTTTATTGTCATTTTTCAACCAAGCACTGACGTAAGTGAAGTACTACAGATCAAAAAACTATGTTACTGAATCATACGATGGGAGAAGTACAAGAACGCTAAACATGTACGTCAATTTTTGGCCATTCATCTAACGTCTGTGGTAAGCCCCCAAAGTGTGTCAAGTCCGAACAACCACAGGCAACGCGGGAATGCAAAAACCCATTGGCCCGCCTACAAATTATGTCAACTGCGGCGGACCCCAACCGGCAAAATTTACCGACTGTCCTTCATATCAAAAACTCATCTTCTTACATCGACGGCAACCGCGCCTCCCGAAGCCGACAACACCTGCTTTTCAGTTCAAGCAAGCTCACTTTCCAGCTCTCAAGCCGCCGACATATCCACCCCCGACCGCATAAAACATGGACTCAAGCTGCATCTCAACCTGCAACCCCAACGGATCCTCATTCTCTCAGGCCATTGCTTGAAACCGTAAAATCCATTCTTGCAGTGTTTGACATTCAAAAGCTATGTGAAACTCTACGTGCATTAGTTCTTCAGCTCCAAACGATTAGTGTTCCCCTCTCAAAATTATGGTGGTTCGTGATGCTGTAGCTATTCTTCGAGTTCATTATAATCCACAATATTACGCTAGTAGTGTGGAATGCTAATTCGGTTAAATTTAAACAGTCGGAACTAGCTAATTTCTTGTCCATCAACAACCTAGATATTGCGGCTATTAGTGAAAGACAGCTCACTCCCAAACACAGATTTCCAATGCCTGGTGATTTTGTGTACCGCTCAGAACAGAACCAGTTTGGTGGTGGGGTCACATTTTTAGTTAAGAACAATGCACGTCGTGACCAGTTCGTACTTAATACTGTTGTTAACTTAGAGTCTGTCGCTGTTTATATTTTCAGAATAATACCCGTCTCTTGTTTGTTCCTGGTTATAACCCACCCGACTTCCCAATCCTGCATTCTGACCTCGATTCGGCCTTTTCATCATTCGACTCTGTTGTTCTAGTTGGTGATTTGAATTGTAAACATAGAGCTTGGAATTGTATCTCTGTTGACAGAAACGGTCGAACGCTTTTATCTTACTGTCTTTCCCAAAACATTGCAATAAGCTACCCTGATCACCCCACGTACTTTCGTACCAACTTTCAACCTAGTGTCCTCGATATTGCTGTCTCAAAGCACTCTCTACTGTCCAAACCACTGTCTGTCCCTGCATTCTACTCTGAACCCGGTGGTATTTAAAATTCTATTACGTCCCTCCTTTTCCAAACCTCGTCCGATTCTCGATTATATGCATGCTAACTGGTCACTTATTATCCGTTCCACACTAGACCTACCGATCGTTACTAATCCTCACATCATCGATCACACTGACCTAGAGCACTCGATCGAACAGTTCTCCCCTGCAGTGCATCAAGCTTCATTTACAACCATACCCCAACTGAATGTCCGGTGCCATCTCCTTACTCTCCCCCCTTGCCCTGGTCAACCTCATGAAATTCAAAAACTGTTACCGACGGCGCTATCGAAGATCAGGATTCCGCCTGTTTCATCTCCTTCACCAACTTCTGTCACGTGTTCTCACTTCCCGACTGACTCAACTACGGAATTCTAAATGGGCATCCTTTCTGGGCACACTACACCCCAAGCAAAACCATTTTCGAATATCGCCAGGTACTTCACGAACCCTACACAATCTGTTCCTCCCTTATATGACCACGGTGTGCAGGTCTTCAACTCTGCCGATGAAGCCGAACGCGTAATGGCTAGCGCGCACGAGCGGTTTTTTTGCCGCAGCGGTGAAACAGCCGCAGCGGCCGTTGGAATGGAACGTTCTGTTTTAAATGGAAGCGAGCGCACGGACGGTTGTTCCACCGCAGCGTTTAAATAAACGCAACATGCTTCATTTTCCGTGCGGTGCGGTGGCCGCACTGCGGTTGGCGGTGGCAATGGAACACGAAAGAATACACCTGCTTGCGCGCACGAGCGGCAAAACAACCGCACGGCCACCAGTCTTCGTCTGCCGTTTCAAGCAACTGCAAACGTCATGGATCTAGACTTCAAGATTTTTGATAGTGAGAGATTAATAGCTAAGGTGGAGAAAAGTTCGGCACTGTACAATTGATTGATTGATTGGCTAGCATTTGGGTTCGAGCCCTAACGGTCCCGATGCACATAGGCCTTATATAATGGGCCCTTTGTGCCCCATAATCTGTTGTCAACTCAGTGGAGCCCTGTTCCTTGCTCAAGTTCCAGATGGTCCCCAGACTTAACTTTTAATGTCCTCTGGGTCTACGGAGGAGGAACCCAGATATCCTTCCATATATGGCGCTACAGCCCCTTCTGGGCCTTGGTCTCCCTCAAGACGCCTCCATTCATCCCTATTTTCAGCGCTTCTCCTCCATCCTCTTATCCCCAACAGTTGTAATGCATCCCTCTGGACCACATCCGCCCATCTGGTTCTTGGTCTTCCCAGTGGTCTTGTGGTGTAGAAGTTTCCGTTTAAAACTTTTTTTGGAATCCTTTCTTCTTCCATTCTTATTATGTGACCTGCCCATCATTATCTTCTGATTTTAATGTCCTCTACGATGTTTGGCTCATTGTATAAACCGTAGAGTTCACTGTTCCATCTGGGACGCCAGCGTCCCCCTTCTTGTGTTGGGCCATATATTCTTCGCAATATTTTCCTTTCGAACGTGTTGACCATCAGCTCTGCTGTTTGTGTTAGTGTCTAGGTCACACTTCCATAGCATAATATTGGCTTAATTAATGTTTTGTAAATCTTATTTTGTTGTTTCGGTGTGGATTTGTTTAGATCGGAATATGGTTTGCAGGGAGCTGTAGGCTTTATTAGCTGCCAGAATCCTTGCTCGGATTTCTTCCGTTTCATCATTTCTACCATTTTTTACTGTCCCTAAATATTTAAATCTCCTGACCACTTCAATCTTGTGATCCTCAACATTCAGTGTTCCTCCCTTTTCAAGTCTCCTGTTCTGCACCATTGCTTTTGTTTTATCGACATTTATGATAAGCCCAACTTCTTTCGCTGTATCTTTCAGTTCACCGTATACATATTAAATAGCCCTCTTTGTTCTACCCGTGATGTTTACATCGTCTGCATATCCAGTTAATTGCACTGATTTATGAAATACTGTTATGCGGTTTGTACCGACAATTGCCTCACTACGTTTCCCAACGCTATGTTAAAGCGGTCGGGTGCCAGTCCGTCTCCTTGTTTTAATCCAGTTCCTACCTTAAAGCCATCCGTCATTATTGTTCCTGTCTTTACATAGTAGGTTGAGATTTCCGTAGTTGCTTTCGTTAGCCTTATTAGATTATTCGGGATTCCAAAGTGCGCCATTATCGCGTACACTTTGTCCCTTCGGATAATGTCATATGCTTTCTGAAAATCAAAAAAGATCTGATGTACTCTACATTAAGCTCCCAGGATTTTTCCAATAAATTTTTAACTGTAAAAATTTGATCTGTAGTCGATTTTTCTGTTCTAAATCCTGTTTGGTATGCTCCAATTATATGTTCAGTGTATTTTTTAAATCTATTATTAAAAACTGTAGTTAATATCCTATACCCTGTGTATAGTAATGATATTCCTCTGTAATTTTTGCATTGCAGTTTGTCTCCCCTGTATTTGTATATTGGAACCCAGATATGCAG
>Ga0123357_10008275_pt1 | contig 12975 bp, 6 predicted proteins | sample TergutEmb28metaG_FD_89873 | JGI IMG/M metagenome (GOLD analysis project Ga0123357, IMG submission 89873) | Embiratermes neotenicus P4 segment gut microbial communities from Petit-Saut dam, French Guiana - Emb289 P4 | ecosystem: Host-associated > Arthropoda: Insects > Digestive system > Gut ...
CACGTAAGTGGTACGCTGTCTGTTCTAGTATTTTCTGCTATAGATTATGTGTTCTTGTGTGTGCAGTGTGTGTTATTGGTTGACTGGTATAGCCACTCAACCAATAACACACACTGCACACACAAGAACACATAATCTACAGCAGAAAATACTAGAACAGACAGCGTACCACTTGCAACAAAGTTACTAAACACATCACACCAAGCATGCATCCCTCTATATATTATAATTTACACTAATGCTGAAAACCTCCATCTTTACAGAACACTCAACCAATGTGGTGATACAATAGAAAAGTCGCAGGCTCCTGATGATGGATGTATTAATGTCCGAAACATGTCGAGCATAGAAGAAGTGAAAAAAACTTAATAAATTGTGACATCAAGTTGGTCTGTTATTCTTGAACTATCTGTTAATAACATTTGATGTATTAATCATGGGACTCTTAGACATCATCGTATTTTTTTACAACCTACGTACTTTTCAGTGCCTTTAGTGTCAACCGTTCAAACAGACCATGAGTTTCCTAGATTCAATTGCGGTAAAATAAAATGTTTTGGGTTCGGCTTTAATCCGTTATTGTACAGCTTCGTTTAATGACTGATGCTTGCTTCAGATGCATTTTCATCAGTGCTTATTTTTCAGTTGTCCCGGATACGAAGATCGATGTGCTTCCTGATCTCACCCTATGCACTCTGTGAGTGTCCAGCACCCTCATTGCCAGGAATGTACATGTTTTCCACTTTGGAAATTACTACCCATCCGTTAAATTTTCAGTTACTGAACTGTCACTCTGCCACAGATTTTAGTACTTTTCACATTCTCTGACTACAGAAACTGGACAATAATTCGAAGCCCTTATTTGGTGAATTCTTTCAGTAGCTCAGCTCTGTTACACGTGTCACCGTATAATCACTAAGTGGAAGGTTATTAAAATGAAGTAGGTGCAAATGAGGAAACTTTAGATCGCTTATGTGCAAGCATTTACTTTGGATTCTTCTTTGTGTCAGGAGGTGTCCACGTCATGTTCCGTGATAAAGTTCTGTTGGTGAGGTTTTAAGGCCGTGCAGAAGAGAGCGAAAGTTTGACCACATTACCAAACAAAACTGAGGCCTAATATTGGTTATGTAAGGCTATAAAACTTTAGTTACACTAATACAGGGTATTCGAGTTTTGATTAGAAGACCTATTAAACTGACACAAAGAATTTTGTTTCCTTTGTTGATCATTGCAACCCGTTATACTGTGGACATAGTAAGGCGCTGACTCTATTTCTTACTTAAACCTGTTATGTTGTAAACATAGTAAGGCTCTGACTCTTTATTATTTGTAATTTAAACCCCGTTATGCTAAACAGAGTACGGCAATGTTTGTTATGTAAACCCTGTTATGCTGTAAAAAGGGTGCAGCACTGACTATTATATAAATTCCGTTATGCTGAAAATATAGCCGGCACTGAATCTATTTCTAACATTGGTACAAGTACTGCTGTATCATTTGAACTGTAGACATAAGAATTCTTTACAAATTATGTTTTGTTATACACCACATTATACTGGTTGTCAATTACCCGTTGTCCAGAAGCGTTCTACCGAGTGTGTGTGTGTGTCACCGAGTGCAATCAGGTGCAACAGTAATACTCTACACCTACAATGATCAGGTAAAAAGCGGTCACAGAAAGAAAGAAAGAGTTTTCAGTTATTACATTTATCTTTATCTTGCATGATTTCTCGGGATCTAATTGTATTTCCATCGTTAGATAAATATTTGGTAACAGTTCATGTTTATGACGAAATATATCTGCTCTAAGAATGTTCATCATTACGCGTATTGCAGGTCCATACAAAGTCGATAAACCTTGATTAATTTTCCTGTTAATGAGCTTGGATAAGCCTATTTTCGTAAGACCCTTTTCGGACAGTCTCCGATGCTGCTGGACACCATTAATTCACTAAGCATGGGTTGTGAAACCTTTACTTGCCAACTTTCAGTGTATATAGTAAATTGTAAATTCAATACCGTGGATTCTTACATGATGTATTTGCTGTTGTGTGCAGCAGTATTTTTTCACATTTACAAATATTTCTTATCTCATTTCTAAAATGTACAACGATGGAGTTTTTAATCATAGTTTATTTCAAATTGTTATTTAAGTGCGTTGAATTATTTTCATCGGTTAAAACTCCTATGCTGTTATTTTGTTGAATAATTTCCTGTTCACAACTAGACAAGTGTCATTTGAGACTTCAGCGTTTTTCTGTAAAACTGTTGAATCATTATTCTTTTCATTTGTGCAGCCCCTTAAGTGTCACTGGCAGAGAAATATTCCGGTAGGATGTGCTTCTCTTGTACATTATATTACGCTCGCCATTAAGGAATCCCCTTTTACTTCTACTGAAAACAGTAAGTGCGGTCAAAATTTCTTTGGCGAAATTAAATTTCGCTTATATTTGTACCGTATGTGTGTTACAAGTTATCTAAGCAGTAGAAGTAGAGACATAATTCAACAAAGAATGAAAGCCGAGAGTCGCAGACGATGGAAAGCACCTCACATCTTATTGTTTGGAATGGGGAGTGTCAACAACTACAATAACTCACCGCGTGGCAGTGGTAACTGTGTTTTTAATTAAAACCTCGCAACCATTTCACTCGCACAGTCTATTACGCTTGCGAGGGTGTTGAGATTTCTGCAAGTAGCTGCTCTGAAGTGTAGTGCGTATGAACATGCCATGCTCAGTGTTGGGAAAATCCTTGCTATGTTTTCGGGTGACTATGATTGTTTGGGGAGAGGGAGAACGAGAGAGAGAGAGAGAGAGAGAGAGGGCGTGCCTGAATAACTACACAGGTTTACACGCACGTAGAGGAAATAGAAAAGCGTACACAGTTTTGCTTCGGAAAGCTTCAAAGTAAAAGACAATATTAGAGGAGTAAAAAGTTGCAGTTATTTGTAAAAATGGTTGGGTTTGCAGTATTGCAACGGATGTTAGGTAAATTGGGCTTGAGTGTGCGAACTGCTTTCACTTTTCTCAGAATAAGATACAGTGCTTTTCTCTAGCGAGAATGGGATGAACATTTGGACTGAGCAAAATAGAGGGACATATTTCCGCTGGCTCTGCTGATTCATTGTATCAAAAAAGACCTCTTCTTTCTCAAATTAGTTGGTCGTCTATTTTTTCCATTGAAAAGTACATCGCAATGTTTCTAAAAATTGTGGAATTTTACATTGTGTTAATGTAATTTATTATCAACGTGAATTATTAAAAACTGACACAGATTAAAGTGTGCAATCTGACGACATTGGTTTAGTGATCTCTATTGCTATGTCACTTCGTGGCATTTTATTTCTATCTTGTTTCAATTCGTTCGGTTTCCTACTGTTAAATTCTGAAGTTTCCGCTTTCAGTTCTCTTTTATTTTCCTTACTGTCTCAGTCTTTGTGAGTTGCAGAAAAGAAAGCAAGATGGATAAATTTAATCCTTTCTACTACAGTGACCTCCACTTCAACATACCTACGTCAATACTAACAGAAACCCAAAAGGAAGAAGTGCACTCGTAAACAGAAATCTTTCAAAATATTATTCACATTTCCTATGTTTTGACATAGAGTGGAAGCACACTAAACAGGTATAACTGTAATTTAAAAATATTTTTCTACGCTGACATGAATATCTAGTCCTACATTCGTTGTTTAGACTTATAATCAGAAGGATATTAAAATATTTACATTAAGGTCACGTACAATCATCGCTTATCCTAATAAGCTATCTTTAGAAATCCTGAAGTTGGCTATATTCAGTGTTTTAAACATCCGTTATGCATTTAGAAGCAAAATTAAAGTGAGCTCAGATCTTCCTGTAGTGAAAAGAAGAGCAGCGCTCCACTGCCGAATAAACGATGCCTGTAGAGTAAGTACTATTATCACCGTCATCTTTCCACGTCCTTTGAACTACATGCGATCCATATTCAGTGGAATGATCACATTAAAGTGTCCGTCAGTGACTATAACGTACAGGGTTGGAACAATGAAAGGCTTATCTGTGTAACCCGCAGAAAAAAATGTATTCTGTTACATTTTTCCGTTTAATTTTTAAGAGAATTTCCTCTACGTGTATTATAACAAGGAAGCATACTCTTTTTTATTTTTATCGTTGCACCGTGCGTTCTGTAGTTTATTTAATTACACACACCAACACATGCGCGCGCGCGCGCACACACACACACACACGCACACACACACATATATATATTATTTAAGAAGTCTAAAATTTACATTAAAACATTTAAAACGCTCCTACATGTTTAGATGACATGATCATCCTCAGGGAGTATACATTGTTCCTTGCTAAAGTTATAATTTAAAACATTCAGTGAATTACTTCGTTATGCTAACTTTGGTGCTGTGGCAGCATGTCGTGTTTTTGTGTGTGAGTCGTACGCTGTTTAGAATGAGCCTGTTTATGGTTGTGCGTCGTATGTTGTGCAGCGTGAGACTGCTTAAATGTTTTAATGTAAATTTTAGACTTCTTAAATAATATATATATATATATATATGCGCATGTGTTGGTGTGTGCAATTAAATAAGCATATCCGTTGTTTAAAAGGGCGTTTCTTAAGTTTGTACAGAAATAATGAAATTCCTCATTTACTGTAAACTCTTTTAAATAATATTCCCCTGACCAGTTTTGCCGGCGCCCCGGCGTGTAGTCGTCGCTTTATCAGCTAAATGTTTGCCACGCAACAAAACAGAGCCGAATGGAGATCGATTTTACCGTCTGTGCGGTAATAACAGTTCAGACATCGGAAGGGAAAGGAAGAAAGAAGCTGAGAGCATTGTACGAAGTTATTTCCTGCAATGGCATAGCGGATTGCCTTACAGGCGAGAACATCCTTCCGTGTCCACCAAAGTTTGTAGGCACGTGTGATCCCTGTTAGCAACTGGTAAGCAGTGAACCACTGAGCAAAGTAAGGAGCCGCACAACTAAACTATTTTGGACATCCTTATGCCTGGTATGTTTGATACTTATGATATTTCAACGAATAAATTTAATTTCATATCCAGACGATAGTTTCTTGTTTAACTGAGGTTTTTAGGCGCATTCGCAAAACTGATAAAGCGATTATTAGCCCGTTATGTCTGTCTTGTCTGTCTGACTGTCCGTCCGTCCCCCGCATGGAACAACTCGGTTTCAACTGGATGGATTTTTATGACATTTGGCAGTTTGAAATGTTTCGCAAATCTCTCAAGAAAATTCAGATTTCATTAAAATTCGACGAGAATAAAGGCTGTTTTACGTGAAGACATGAGTAGTTCATCCTAATATCTAACAGAATTGCTCTTAACAGGAGAATTTTTTCAGACAAAAGCTGTGTAGAAAATCAAGACTCACATTTTGTTTTCAATAAACCTTTCTTTCCGAAAATCGTGCAGCTTGTTGTATAATTTGGAAAAAATGGTACATTCAGAGAGGCTAGAGATAACGATATAACAAGGCGCTTGCGTTTTGCATGCTGGATAACTAAGTCGACAAATTCAGGCTCAAAATATGTAATACTTATTACTTTTCCACGACAACAATGGTTACGCGAACGTTTCTCAGTGTGACTTTATGCGTGCATTCCCTGTCTTGTTGTTTTTGTTGTTAACATACAAATGCGGTATGTTCCATGCTCCTTAAAGCCCCCCCCCCAGTATGATAATGAAATAAATAATGACATATACCTGTAAAGCATAACTGCTCATTGTAAGACTGTAGCATAACCCAGTATTGAAACACTGTCTTTATTAAATAAATCATCAGAAAATGAAAGTGTTTTCAACATAATAGGGCTCTGACTATTCAGGCGTTGTCACAAACGTTGGGGTAATGAAGTGCGGAGTTTTATTTCTAGATAGGTCCCTGTTTAGTTACACATCCTGGCAGGAACGTACCGTGAAGTGACCCAGTGCGTAACGAAACTGCAGTCGAAAAACAAAACGTGTATTTTTGTATGTCTGTTTTTGCGTCACTACAATGTGGACGTTGTCACCGTGAAATACAGAATTCTGTTTATTTTTTTGACAGTCCAATTTGCTGAAGTAGAAATGTTTCCGAAAGTTTTATGCAAATTTAGAAGTTTCCTTGTCAGGAGAGAAGTTTTTTTACTCTTTGTCGCTCACTGAAATTTCAGGAACTTTCCTACGTTCCGAAGAGTAAGCAAACCACACAACACCTCATCATACTAGAACATCAACCAGTGACGACACCCATTCATTTTATCGAGTTCGTTTTAGGCTCATACACAGAGGAGTACTTTGAAGCTATTTCTTCCTTCTTTTATGTTCTTACGATACATGCCTACATGACATTGTCATAAAACGTTGTTTGTTACGCTACTTAGATGGAATCGAAAACTTTTCTCTTTAAGGTGTGTGGTATTTGCTTTCAGAGGGAATGAAGAGGAGAGTTACCTCGTATGTTTTGCACTCTAGGAAGAACGAAGTAAAGCTGGATGGGCCCTAACGATTTAGTGCATGGGCAACAATGGGCCCTCGAAGTCCGTAAATAGCCATGTAAAGACACGGTTACATGTAGTAGCGCTTTTAGTCGGTCCGAAGACCTTTAACTTGGAGCTTGGCACGATGTGTCACTTTTATCAAGGTCGAGTTAACTTTAAGGATTTTATGTCAATGAAAAATTCCAATGATACCAGCTGCGATCGAACTAGCGACCTGCCGATTTGTAGCACAGCACCTTAACCACTGTGCCAAGACATACACTCAGCTGTGTGGCAAGTGTGTGTTGCGCTTTCACAGCCAGATTGACTTACGAGTGCTGCAAACTGTAGAACTTAAGAAAAAAAAAGCGGCATAATACAAGACGTTACAAAAGTTGAGCACTTAAGATGTAAAGAAGAAACAGTGTAGGAGTGAAATCTGAAATTGTACAGCAGTGCGGTTGTTTGGTCATCTTTAAGACATTAACAGAAATGTATGACAATCAAAAAGAGTGCCTGTTTGGAATCGAATTTTAAGTTGGAGAGACATTAAAGGATGGAAATAAAATTATAATTTCTGTTACAGTTATGAATTTCCGCACTGCTAAATGTAATTTTCAAAAGTCTTTTTTAAGAAAATGACACTCTGATTGTTGAAATTGTGTCACATTATTTCTTTAGTTTTCAGCCATTAACGTGGTTTTGATACATTTATTCCTGTCTGATGAAAGTTTATGCCATAAAATCCTTTATCGCCCAGTATAATTCAGATTTCGATACGGCCGTTTGAAAAACAGAAGTAGATTTTATTGCGACATATGTGATATTAAAACTTATGAAATATATTTCATTTAAGCCACATCAGCTCCTAACTCCCGACCATAATAGGAATATATTAGTTTTGCTGTCTGCTTTTATCTACTCATGTTTTCAGATTCGCTAGTAGATCTAAGGAACAAGTAGGAAATTTTAGGCATTATCTGATATAGTCTGACCTCTGATATTTACATTGCTGTGTCAATGTGCTGCCTGATGGGGAAGAGATGAAAAGCTGTTCCTCTTAACAACTTTTACAACAACAACAAAACATTAAAAATTAATTGCCTGGTTCCTCTACTGACCACTAAGCTGTAAACGGCAAACCCAATTCATCTTATTTCAGTTGTGAATGAGCTTGCTTTCTGTTTATACTAATTTGTTAAATATTTGTATACAAGAAACGAATGTATGGACTAGTTTTGTTGTTTGGGTATGAAAGACAACCTATAGCCAGTATCGTTTTCTTACCGTTCTTGTGACCAATATTTTACAACGTTAGCAGTGACGGGATTTCGCTGTGTTTTGTGGACATTCATTGCACCAAGTAGGCAGATATTAAGAACTGCCGTTCTGGAAGAGGAGACCACAGAACTTCTGTTGGAAAGTAACGTTTGTAGTGCATGATAATATCGATTACCTTAGCCTTTATCAGGTTACACTTATGCCATGCGGGATGCAGAGCAACTCAGATTCTCCTAAGATTTATCTAATGTTATGAAGGTACGAATTATTGAGTTTTTAGTGTTATTTTCATAGATATGCAGCAAAGAAAGTTACAACATTTCGAGGAAGTAAACGCAAGTATATAATTATGAGGTTACTGAAAGGAGTCCCATGGATCAACTTTGAGCGTTTTCCCTGTATTCCACTTCGTTTTCCTAGCCATTCTGCATGCAGGAATGCTGACATATCTTGAGTTCGAATTCATGGCATTAGCTCATAGAAGATATTCCTTTGTTTTGGGTGGAGTGACACTGACTTATTGACCCTACGTGTTCTAACAATGCGCAGGGAGGTAGAACCTCTTATTTTTCAGCACTTTTTAATTGCAGGAACATACTGGCCGCGAGTTTATGGTTATTACCACCACACTCCTTCCCCCATTCCTCGCCTTTTCTTGTGCACAGGCACGCCCCATGATGTATAGCATGAGGTGCAGTGACATCTTCCGCAAATGACCAACGCCATAGGCTTTTTGACATAGAACAGTGGAGTTGGTACTAACACAGCAGTGCACAGTTGAAATGATACAAAGACGTCATTACCACTGTTTATAGACTCAATCACGTTAAAATCTTTAAAGGTTAAAAGTCACTGTGTTTACAGTTGGTCGGTCACAGTGGCCGCGCAGTATAAGACGTAGGTCTGCGGTTGCTCGCTTGCTGGGATTGTTGATTCGAATCCCGCCGGGAACATGGATGTCTGTCACTTGTGACTGTTGCGTGTTTTCAGATAGAGGTCTCTGCGTCGGTCTGATAACTCGTCCAGAGGAGTCCTACAGAGTGTGGTATGTCTGAGTATGATCGTGAAGCCTTGTTATTGAAAAGGCCTTGGCCCACTAGGGGATGATTGTGCCCTAAAAAGTTTTACTCTTGTCGCCCCTTTTCCAAAACTTTTTTGGCTTATACGACTGATGTCCAGCGTCAAGTCTAAATGTATGTTTCTTCTGCCAGTGCTTTGGGTAAAGTCGAACTTCGCGTATTCATCGCCGGAGGCACAGCATAATACTTGGGAGTAGATTATTGAAAATATATTATAGTATATTATATTATATTATATATTATACGAGTAACTTCCCTTTGAATTTTAACTGGTACTGTTGTACCGGTTCATTGACTTGTGCTCACTGATGTACTGTCGTTCTCATTTCATTATCTCCTTCACTTAGTGACACAAAGTTAGTTACTTCCTTTACTGACACGATTCTTTAAAAGGCCTTTCTTCAGGTGGAATATTTCACTGCATCCTGATATTAGCTGTACATAATTCTTAGTGAAAACAGTCATATATGAAACAATTTGAAACGCAAACTTGATGCAACAAGGTAATTTTATTGATGTGTTCTTAGCTCGACATGTTTCGAGTACATGCGCCCATCGTCAGGAGCATTAGATGTTAGGTTGCAGCATATGGTTTTCTGCACCACGTTTTTGGATGGGTGGTAGTCTTGAGAGCCGCTGCGTAAGTCGTGTGTACGGTGCGGATGGTGCCGTGCACCATCCCATCCAAAAACTCGGTGCAGAAAACCATATACTGCAACTCAACATCTAATGCTCCTGATGACGGGCGTATATACCCGAAACATGTCGAGCTGAGGACACATCAATAAAATTACCTAGTTGCATCAAGTTGGCATCTCAAATTATTTCATGAGAAAGATGAACGGTCAAACAACCCTCAAACCGTTATATAATTTGAATTTTAGGTTGTCGAATAGACACTGCAGTCAGAATATAAATTGCTTGAACTTCAAAGGCGCAGTGGTGCGGTTGTAATGTCTTTGTGGCGTGATTCATATTACCACCCAGTACTAAATTACATTTTACTCAGATGGTCGTTGCGTAAACTTTATACGTTGGTGTTTTCAAAGCACCGGTCTTTTCCAGCCGTATGGGAGAATGTGACAGAGTGTATGTTTCACGAACAAAGCTTTGCAGTGTCTTTCGTTTCTGGTCCCTTGTCGGTGTGGGTCAGTGTTTTCCTTTGTATTATGGCTCTGTAGGATGGCTTGGCGTCGTGAACACCTAACATTACCTACTGACTTGTGGGGATCATTCTTATTTTATTCTCACGTTCATATTCAGCAATTCTTAACGTTTTCTCATTTTCGGTTTTTGTTATAAAATATTATGTGCATTTCTCATTTTTCCTATAAATAATGCGTATCCATACATGCCATTGCCTTTCATTCATGTTTCTTTTTCCAATTTGGCTATGGTAAGCATTAATTATATGCATCTGTAAGGCCCTTTACGTAACAGTTTACGAAATGAGACCTACCAAATTATTATTGTTTACACATGGTTCTACTTCAGTAGTGACAGCCAGGAGTATCGAGCGGTCTCAGTAGCCCGCACTTTCGTTCTGTCTTCCATTTTGCGGTTCATAACACATCATTAACATGGAATCTCTTAAGAAATTCTGCTCTGCAGCTTCAGAATGATTTTATTTTACAGGAAAGGAAAGATGCGTGACAGATTATTCATTTGGTAGCCCTGATGGTACCAGCGAGTGTACAGGGGAAATAGTCCAGCTCCTGGTCATTTGGTCAACTTTTCTTTTTCAAGTCCGCTCGTCTTCTGCTTTATTTTCATCCTCGTATTTGCGTCTAACGACTCGTTCACTGCTGGAGGTTTCCCACCCGTGCCTCCCACATTTCTACTGCGATTCTTACTTTATCTCCTTTTTTTTATTCTCAACTTCTTTTCATCGTCCTACTTTCTTCTCCTTGGTCCATTACTTCTACACCCACGGCCCCTCCTACCACTCAAATTTGATCAATCTAATTCTGTTCCTTTTATCCCGTGATCATTTGGATCTCCTTAGTTTTATTGCTTTTCTTGTGCCCTTTTTCCGTTTTATTTCTGGTCATTCTTCTTTTCTAATCACTCACGTTGACGATCCTTGTCAGCACACCGTTAGATCGCTGAAGACAAATGTTTCCAGTGTATTACAGACAGACTGAGGAACAGCTGTGACATAAAATATGTAATATTACAACGCCGTAAATAGTATAAGTCACTGATCGACAGAGAGGACAGTAGTGAATGATAAGTAGCGTCAGTAATAGGCAAGGTGTTAGGATGACCGCAAAATGTGTTATTGGCCTACATGAACGCTGACATGCAAGGAAGAGTGGAGTCTGACAATAGGTATTTTAGACTAAACAGTAACGTTGATAGTTAGTGAGACGTGGCGTTTGACATGCGCCTTTATTAAATGGTGTAGGGCATTTTTGGTGGTGGACATTGTTGAGTAAAGCCGGGCATCAGTGACGACTGTGAAGATTTTAATGACTGACGAGAGACAATATAATTTTCTATTCGAAGTGAATTACTAACTTCGGAAGTAGCTGACTAGAGAACATTAATGGAAAACTTGGATATTGGTAGGGGATATGTTGGTTTGTTTAAAATTATAGTGAAATTTAAACTAGCCACAGACTTAAACAGGAGAGTGCAGTGTGTGAGTTAAGGAACTCTGAGGTATATGTGAAATTCCAGGTTTATCTACTCTTGTAGTTGTACTGATAAGGCAATTTACAAAATGTTCGCCCAAGCCACGTGCTGTGTCCCTCTAATGGCCTCAAAACACACGGTCAGTAACTTCAACTCTCTTCCACAGGAGTCTCACATGTTACGAAATAGAGATAAGCACTAATCTCAGGCAATTATTGCTTAATTTAGTGTACTGTCTGTCTTTTTCCAAACGTCAGAAGCACCGTGGGATTGTTTCTCAGTGTTAAATTGTTTTTAATTACATATATTGTTTTAATAACATGATATAAACAATTGTAAGTTACAGTTCGTTTTAAATAACTGGCAATCAGTTTAAATGTTAGAAATGTCTGCAGCGCAGACAAGGGAAGAAAGGAAGAGGGGTGGTAGAGAGAAATATTAGCGTGTATATTCCTTTACTCTCCACGCCTTTGGAGCAATTCCAGGAAACCAGCTGCACGACCACTCACCCCATCTTATGTTATGAAATACAACTAAAGTGACATTTAAGAGCCCAAGGCTAACGACAAATGAACTATCATATATCACTTCCACATCTCTCTCACAAGGATTGAAGATATGTAGCTTCGAGTACAGTCGCTTCTTCTAGGCGCGTGATATTTTGCTGATCTTTTTGTAATCTCGAATTACAGTAACAGATGCATCGTAATTTCTTGTAGGTCTGCCGAGACAGAAAGTCATAAAGTATACTGCCAGCTTATTGCATTCACTATACAATAAAGAGCAGCTACCGGAATAAATCACAAACTGTAATACGGTATCAGAGTATATCTATAACTCGAAAGGACGTACAGTGATTTTGTTCGCACTATGAGAAGTACAGGAATGAACAGTTTGAGATAAAGTAGATCTAACTTTGAATAGAAAGTTGTTTTCTTTTGTTGAACTTTCACGTGTAGCAGGTATAAAGCGAACAGATCAAAGTTAAGCCCTCGTACAGATTACGAAATAGTATCAACTGTTACGTGATCACATGAGGCAATGTTGCCCTGTGGTCTTGAAGGAAACCCCTCCGAGAAGACATGCAATACAGTCACGTCGGAAGAGTTGCAGTATGAGCACGGCGAAGACGGCAACAGATGCTGACGCCAGCATTGCAAAGGGACAGTGAGAGCTACTGCACCAATCACGGACAGTAAAATACAGCGAGCTTCCCAGCAAGCAGAAACATGTGCGGAAAAGTCGGAAATTCCCCCTGTCATGACTCAACTGCCTAGTAAAATTGAATTGCAGCATATATATATATATATATATATAATTCCAAAAGATAGACTTTAAGCTCATGGTTCCGTGCATCATAATTCAATGTGAATAAAAAATTCAACAGATGCAACAGTATGCAGATATTTATTCACTGCAAAACTACTCTACATGTTTCGGGTGTCACAGCACCCATCATGAGTATCAAAAACTGTACCCGCAGCCTCCGGTACAGGTCATACTA
>Ga0123357_10008276_pt1 | contig 12975 bp, 13 predicted proteins | sample TergutEmb28metaG_FD_89873 | JGI IMG/M metagenome (GOLD analysis project Ga0123357, IMG submission 89873) | Embiratermes neotenicus P4 segment gut microbial communities from Petit-Saut dam, French Guiana - Emb289 P4 | ecosystem: Host-associated > Arthropoda: Insects > Digestive system > Gut ...
CAATCCATCCACTGACATACTTCATTCACCTGCCTATGAAGATGGAACCGATAGTGAGTTCCGAAACGTCGGCAATTAGAACTCAGACGCTAGAGAATTACCCAAAAAGGAACAAATTACATTTAGAACACGGCGAAAGCTTAAAAACAAGAAGTGTACAATAATGTTTTATGTCTGCCTTATATATGCATTTCCAACACATCAGTGATCAGCTAGAGTGATACACGTTTTTTGAAATCATTCCAAGGGAGAATATCATGCACGGACCACTACAGTTGTTGCCTTAACTTTACTCATTTCAGAACTGTAAAGAGTATTAAACCAAAGCCAAAAACCTTCAGTAACATTTGTTTGGCAAAGTTACACTAGCTTAAAGTTGAGAAGGAATTTATTTGAAGTTTATCTCCAACCTTATATGTAAGAACAATTCTGAGAAAATATTTCCACCAACAACTGAATTATTAAGGAAGAGAATCTTGAATTTTCTCTTAATTCATTATATTCTACTGTAAACATCAACCAGTTCATCCTTTTAGTGTACAGTAGTTACTGGGAATGTAAAAAATGTGTTTTTATATCATTCTGATAACACAATGTGATTACAGGGAAGGTGGGTGATAGCTCTAGAAAATTTTATGAAGCTGAACATGTTTGAATCCAACAATGTGCTGTGTTATCAGATATTCTGTGACATAAAGTTTGTAACTTTGTAATCATGAAAGCCAAAATTGTAGTTGTACTTCTCCTCCAATGTTGGCACCACTACATTTACTGCTGTTATAGCTCAAACGAAGAAATCATTATGATACATAATGTTCATACTAACACCTGTAACATATGTATATTCAGTCAACATCAGCTTTAATTCCTACCCATAAGTCCAGTTGTTATTCAATAGTTTATGTGTATGTTCCACATCAACTAGACCAGCACTGTACATTGTGGTAGGCGGTCAATATGGATATGTGTAGGTAGGTCACAGCATCACGTTGGCTGAACAACTTTCTCCTGGGCTTGTTCCCATTTTAGTAACTTCAGCCATTGCAAGTCTGTGTTATGTGAAGCTAGCATCCTTCATTGAGTCTGACTGCTAGGAGGGGGAAAAAAAACACAGCATGAAACATTTGTTCATTTGTCTGTTGCTCTGTAGTACTCTCTATATAACATTTGTACATTCAAAACCCACAATCTACAAGATAAATGAAAATGATAAATTGGAGCCAGGTAGGAAGTGAACTAGTGAACTCAGTATCATCACCATTAGATAACATCATTACAAGTAAATTGTGTTCCTCATATATTACACACACACTGCAGAAAATGTGTGTTATCCAATTGTGCAATTTTTATGCATTATAATTTACCAAAGCTACATTCAAAAGTGATGATAAGGTATATTCATCATGGATGAAAGACCTTCCTCAGCTAGCATGCAATAATTAGTTTTAGAAAATCCTCTTTGTACTTACATAGAGAATACACCACACAAAATATTAATGTACCTATTAAGCCTAATGGTAAGTACTGTAAAGAAGTAGAATTTTGTTGTGTTTGTGACTAGTTTCTGGTTAGAAAAAGTAATATCTAATTTCATTCTATGCAATTCAGAAGTTGCACTTCATTGTCCAAACTGCTCTCTATAGACAGTTTTAGTGTCTAGAATGTGACATATGAGTTATTTTCCCCTGAATGGGAATAACTAATTCACAATTTACATAATATACAGTAATATCATATCTGTAAAGTTTATTTGTAAAATTAGGCAGTGTTCACTATTCCACATACAGTGATAATGCTACATTGTAGGCATTATCACACATCAAATCTCAAAACTGCTAAGAAATAGAGGTAGACTTCTGTGACATGGCCAGATTCATTTCAAATGTGGCACAGACCAACACACAGTCACTCCTACTGTTAGAACAGTGGATCCACCTACAACAGGACTAATAACAAGAAATATAGCTCCAAATAGAGATTGACATATAATTCTTTAAAACATGGTAGAAATGTTGGAGAAAGTTCCATGGAAATTTCAGGTGAATTTTCATGCAATGGGATCAGCAATGTATAGAAAGAAAATCCAAAGAAGACATGTAGAAATAAAAACTTGATACTTTCTGGTTCACAATTAGAAGTCAGGCTGAAAAAGCTGTTACATCCCCCCCCCCCAATGCAAAATGTCAATAAATACAGTCCACACTGCAACAAAACTCTTACAAATGATGACATGAAAACATCACAGCTGTGCATATTCTTCCTCCACACCACAAAGCAAGAACTGGGCACTGCAGTTGTTTAAGGAATCCTGTTTGAAGTCCTTGACCTTGAAACAGAGGTTATATTTAATTCTGATGAAATGTAGTTTACACTGAGCAGGTATGTAAACAGTCTAAACAATAAATACTGGCCCACAGATAGTGCTCATGCTCTTCATAATGTGCCTTTAGGTCAGTGGTCCACAAATTCTCAAAAAATCTAGGAGCTGCCTCAAAAATCTAGGCACCAGAAGAGTGGCATCAATTAAGTTCCATACTGAGAACTGCCCATTAACCCAATTTAAATCCCTGTGTCTCCTATTTCTGGGGCATGCTTAAAGATAAGTGTATGTGAACAATCCTTCAGTGTGAGAAGTAGATAAAACTACTGGCAGGAACAAACCACACTTATTCAGTCTAACACAACACAGGTTTGTTTTCATGCACCTGGTTACCTTTACATGTATGCTGCATGTTTCGACCTGTACTTAGGCCATCCTCAGGCATGTCAAAACAAAAACCATACAAAGGAAGATACAACAAGAATCTAAGAGGCCCCCTTTCTTTACAGTCACTATTTTTATAAAGTTAAAACATAAACTATATAACGTACAAGACCTATGTAATTTTAGAAATGTATATATAAAGATTTTTATTCAATTAGGTCCTTGTGTGCAGTAGTAAGAAGTTGTATTAACATTCTTCTGTGATTTAGTGCATTTTAACTTATGTGTAAGTATCCAAATGAATTAAAATTAACCTGTGCTGTATGAGACTGAATAAGTGTGGTTTGTTTAGTAATAAACACAAAGCAGGTGGCTTCCATAAAGATTACTGGAAGGAAATTTCTGTCATTTGATGGCAACTTCACCACGGGACTTGGGATGCTTTTTCAAAAGGTAAAGCCTACACAGCCGCCATGTCAGTACTTTGAGACTATTTGACAGAGACTGGTCACACCAAGCAGTGAATAATGAGCTTGTCCTGCCCCACTATGCAGAGCGCCTGCTGTAACACTGTTGTACAGTGTTACAGCAGGCTTTCTGCATACTCATGACAAACTGGACGCTTGTTACGACCATGCACACCCCCGCGGCAACCTAAACACTGAGGAGCCACAAAAATATAAGGCTGCTAGAGGTTTTATTACCTATCTTGAGATCACTTCTAAAACAGCATTTCTGGTACTACTGACTAAACTAAATATTTCAGTGAGGCTGTGTTTATCTTGCATGTCTGCTGGGTCAACCTTGAATACATGCAATTACTTCCATTTTGTTATACTGATTTTAATATAATGTTCTTCAAATGCTTGACTTTTTGCACCTGTTCAAGGAGCATAAGATGAAGATACACTTGAGAGAATAACAGGAAACTTGGTAAAATGTGAAATAGCAATTTCAATAAATATTAAGCTCATAGTTCCGTGCATCATAATTCAATGTGAATAAAAATCCAACAGATGCAACAGTATGCAGATATTTATTCACTGCAAAACTACTCTACATGTTTCGGGTGGTCTGATCGGGACTCCGTGCCGATCAGACCACGTTGGAGGGGAGTAGCGGTACCAGTAGTATGACCTGTACCGGACGCTGCGGCTACAGTTTTTAATACTCCTGATGATGGGTGCTGTGACACCCGAAACATGTAGAGTAGTTTTGCAGTGAATAAATATCTGCATATTGTTGCATCTGTTGGATTTTTATTCACAGCAATTTCAATATTTGCAAAATACTTTTGTCTGGAGGTTACGTTAAAATGCAAGGATTATTACAGACAATAACACAGAGGCTGACAACTTTTAATGAACTGCCTGTGTTTCAGTACTGGTGCCAGTTTCCTCCACAGTGATACCTTTACCCGTATACAAAGTTGGATTTGGAGTGGGTGTTAATGGGGCAGGGAAGAAGCCCATGAAACCAGATGAAGCTACCAAACTCCTCACAGGTATTTTCTAGTCCAGGATGTTCAAAATTTCACTGTTTTACAAATAATGCAATACTACAGAGCGAATATTTCTGCCTAATTTAACAAACTTGGTAAGGCATATTCGTCCTATCTTCTTTTAAATAAGAAAGTGTGTAGCAAGAATTTAATGTTAGTTACTTTACAACAAATATATAATATCTTTTATTGCACTAGTGAAATATGTACTTCTCTTTCAGCTCATAAGAAGAAAACAGCAAATAGAGTCAATGTTGATGATGTTAATGACGAATCCATTAACATCAAAGAAATATCAAAAGATGAGTACGAGAAACGCACATAAATTACTCTGCCTCTAATGGCATTTCAGATAACATGTAATATATGTCACTTATTAATGTACCAGCAACAATACTCTCCATAATTAACCACTTTAGGGGCAGTCTTCTGTTGAAGCACTCTACTTGGTAATAATTCAAAATGGTTAATAGTGCCTGTAATTCACACTTTAAGGGTAAATAAATAATGTCTACCTACATGGTCATGCATATTTACAACTTGTGCAAAGTTTGATTATTTAATCTCTATTGCATGGGGTTCTTAGTTTCCTTGCTGCAAGAAAAGAAAAGAGAAGAAAAAAAAACTGACTGAGGTGGAAAAACTCAGACACAGATGGTGTCCACATCTGGCAGTGAAGTCTTCTTCACAGTCAGCCAGAACTTCCATTTCTTGACATAGTGACTGCCCAGAAAGACTTCATTCTATTTGTCACAGCAGTAAATATATTCAGTAGGGATAATGTTTGTGGAATGCAAAATAAAATGAGCTTCAAGCTCTTCCTCTCATGCAAGCACAGACACATTTCATCCATAAAGGTTTCATTTGTCCAGTCCAAGACTTATATTTATGTCATGTCATTGACAGTGAATTTTGGAGGCCTGTTTGCCTCTCCCACGTGTGAAAAGCTTCTCCTCCACTGTCATATTCAATAATGAAGCCTGTTTACTGTCACGTGTGTGTGTCATAAAGTACAAAAAATACATCCTAAATTAGAGCACAGAAATATAAATTACAGAAGGTTTAATCCTACTTCAGTATTTACTGCCATTTTTGTCATTCACTGCCCCTTCATTCAGCTGAACCACAGGACCTCCATTTACTTTCTCAGGTCAGCTGCAAAGAAAGAATTCAAGCCATTCCACTGCTTTGATCTGTTCTTTGAAGTTACCAAGTACAATCTCTAATGAACTTACAACACTGTGGTGATCTAGCCATCATCATTCAGACTAATGACATTATACATTTTAAATGAAGGTGATTGTGACATAGGCGTAGAAGTGATTTCAGGCTCGTGACGCAAAGTAGATGAGAACAATACTCTTCCAGGTTATTATGCAGTGAGTAGTGGTAATTTCTTAACAACATTTTGGGACAACCTACCAGTCCGGTCTTCATAGGTTAAGAAAGATGGGACAAATACGAGGGTTGTACCAAAAATCATGAGCAACTTTTTTTTGCATGCAAACTGGGAACAGCAGATGAAGGAGAGTATGGAGGTAGATGGAACCAGCTGTTGTGTTATCCTTGAATGTCTTGTGACATCAATAGCTTGCATCACGTGACCAGTATCACTCCCAACAAAATGGCCAATGATATGTCGTTTCGCCAGCGTGCTGTCATCGAATTTCTCGTTAAAGAGGAAATCCCTGCTGCAGAAATTCACCAGAGACTTCAGCATGCTTATGGAAGTGTGTGCATGGGTGAGAGCAGTGTTCGAAGATGGGTGAAACATTGTAAAGATGGGAACACAAGCAGCCAAGATCAGCCTCGGAGCGGTCGCCCTCGAACAGCCTCAACTGAATGCAACAAGGAGAGAGTGGATGAGATCATTCAAGACGACAAGCATGTGACTGTGGACACAATAGCCCGAACACTTGGAATAGGGCACAATGCAGTATAGGAGATGATTGAAAGCTTAGGCTATAGTAAAGTTTGTGCTTGTTGGGTCCCATGCTTATTGACTGAAGGCCACAAAGATCAGCGAAAAGCCATCACCTCAGAACTGCTGCAGAGATATCGACACGAAGGCAGCGATTTTTTGCTCCATATTGTGACAGGTGACGAAAGCTGGTTTCACCATTTCAAGCCTGAAACGAAACGGCAGAGTATGGAATGGCACCATTTGCATTCTCCATCAAAAAAGAAGGCAAAGACAGTGTCATCAGCTGCGAAGGTGATGAGCACAGTCTTCTGGGATGCAGAGGGGTTGATTTTGGCCGAATTCCTGGAACCTGGGCAAACCATCACTGCTGCTCATTATGTCCAGACACTGCAAAAGCTCCGCCGTGCATTTCATGATCAATGTCCGAGACGAAACATCACCATCCTGCATGACAACGCTCACCCCCATGCCCCTCGCCTCACATTGGAAGCAATTGCGAAGATGGGGTGGGAAGTTTTTCCACAACCCTCCTATAGCCCTGATCTGGCACCCTCCAACTACCATCTTTGTGGATTTGTGAAGGATCAGCTGCAAGGATATTATGAGACAACGGAGGCAATTCAGAAAGCAATGTGTCAGTGTCTTCGGATGGCTGGAACGGAATTTTACAGAAGGGGAATTTTCAAACTCCCAGAACGCTGGAAGAAATGTGTACAAAGAAGTGATGATTATGTGAAAAAATATAGAAAGGTCTGTAGATTAATGTCATGTATTTGGTTTGTCAATAATAAAGCATGTTACTTTACAAAAAGTTGTTGCTCATGACTTTCGGCATGACCCTCGTAGGTTGTCCCAAAACATCGGCAATAAATTACCACTATTTGCCGTGCAATAACCCACAAAAGCACAGTTCTCATATGCATAAAATTTTGTGAATGGCCTCTTATAACACGTGACGATGGGCTGGAATTTTCCGAATATGCTATGTGGACATACAAAGCTACAAATAAATCCAACTGACACAACTGTGTGTACTCATATGATGAGAACAACAAAAACATCAACAATAGCAGTGCCATTCTGGGCTCAGATGCTGAATGGGAGTGAAGTCAACCCTTATTTTCTAGCAGTATTGTAACTAACTTCAGACAGCAGAGTCCTTCTTGAGAAGCTGACAGTTCCTTGGCCAGTCAGGAAATTTTATGGAACCAGAAGTGTCATTATCATGTTCTCAACAACTTCAGCCAGAAGAATCCTGTCTACAAACTTGCATCACCATTAAGATCCATTTTAATATCATTTTCACATCTAAGTCTATGTCTACCAAGTGTTCCATTCTTGCAGGTTTTCCTACCAAAACCTGTATACCTTTCCCTTCTCCCCCATTTCTGCTGACAGTACTATATCAGTGAACAATTCCTTGCAGCTTCTGCAAAGTGCAACGATAACCAAGATTTGGCAGAAGTGTCACTAGGGAGGGTGCATGGCGGACATCTGTCCCATTATGGGAACATCATCTGTTCATATCTTCATTAAGAATTTGCACACGAACAGAGCATCATGTACCGCACAGATGCCTCTACCATTCCATGACATTATATATCATGTGCATCCACATGATGAAATCAGTGAAGAATGCGTGTAAACAGCAGTATTCATAATTTTACCTTTCTTTTAAAATAAGTAAAATGATATCAGTTAAAAAAAAAAAACTGATACACCATTCTGTACAAAACAGAATTAATAATACTAATAATACTAATAATAATAATAATAATAATAATTTAATAATGACCAAAATATATGCTGCAAGTTTTTAGACACACTATTCCCTTACAAATTTTATTACATTCTTTTTTGAAAATCCATAATTGAACTAAAATTGGCTTACATGAAATTGGAGGTTAGGGGAACCACAGCAAATGTCAATCCCCAGCAAAGCTTAATCAGAGTTGCCTGTTAGATCACTAAACACAAAGGCCATGAAAATATGTTAGGCACCAAATACAAATTGAAGTGCCACAAGAAGATGCACCACAGCAATGATCTGAAAACGAGAAAACTAGCACTAGGTGGCATCAGGGTCCTGTGCCACGCAAATTTGGAAGTCACTGATATTTTCTCTGTACCCACAATGGAAAAAAAACAAGATACATAAAATCAAACAGCTTAGTTAGCAAAACTAGATAAAAATGGAAAACCAAAAGTGCCTGAAATTTGTGGTTTGTACAGGACTGCTGTAGTTTATGTGAATTTGAAACAAGTGTGTAATTCCGTCTCTGACTTTCTATGCTTCTGATGACGTGACTTGAACTGTCACAATTAATCTTGAAAATGGCCCCAAATTTGTTCTAACATTTGCAGGATTGATACACAGGGCACAAATAGTAAAGCAACATCACACTATATCAGGAAGAATACACAGAGTGAATTCAGGATAAGAAGTGAATTGTTGATGTTTTAACATATAGGGCAAGGTCTTGACTGTGGACAGTAAATAGCAGTCAAACATAATGTATACCATCAGTGCAAAATGGTCAAAATTAGAAACTTTCTTTACCAGTCTCACACATGATTTACACAACAGCTTACAGATTACAATACAGGTTATGTACAGTGTTCCAGCTGTTCTCAATGAACTATCAACTATCATACTAAATAATAAAAGGAATGTGGGGGGACTTGAGGTTCCCATAGCAGTGGGTACAAAGAGTACCATTTTCTGTGACGTGATGTCCTTTAGTCTGGTAGAAATTTAACAATGTTTCAAGAGACCATATTGCTACTTATATGTGAAAGACAGAGGCAGTTTGGTTCACTAAAGTTTCAGTAAACTTTTACCAGCCCGTACTGCTTCTCATCCAGTAAGATGGTATGCTTCAATAACACATCTGTTCATAAATACAATAAATTGGGAAAATATGAAAACTAAAGAGAATGAACTTCAGTACAGGAACTCTAAACATGATACTTTAACAAATATCAAATGTATGTTCCAAATATTACTGTCATTGGTACAAACATGTTCATGGTATGATGCCTTTGCTTGTCAGGAACATTACGTGTTGTAGGCTGGTAGTTGGTTACTGACATTTCGGGCCAAACCTGTTGGTCCCGTATCCAGGTGTGAAGAAGTCCAATCATTCTTCTTGAACTGCTTGGCTCCTAAAGATAAGACCAACAGGTTGTCCCAATACATTAGTAACTGACTACCAACTTACGCCACATAACATCCCCAAAAAGTGAAGGCCTCAAATATACTACACAGAAGTCTGGAATCTTGCACAATCACAATAAAAGAACAAACGGTGAACAGTCCGACAAAACTAAGCAAAACAGCCTCATGTAAATACTTGTCACTGCCAGCACTATGTCCATACAGTTTGATGTTCAGATCTTCACTGCAGCAGAATATTACAACGCAATTATTCTTCAAGCTGCAACTTCCACTGGTTCTTCTTCTGCAAAAGAAACATAATTTATACAGATATTTAGGAAAATGAACTCTGACATGCATCAACATTTCCACAGAAGCAAGTAGCACTGGTGGTAGTAAAACAGGCTGTAGCACCACTCAGGGTAAATAGGCACATGTTTGCAACTTTCACTGGAAACAGCACCAAAAATAATGACATGTTTACTTTTTCACAAATCCAACAAGACACTTTTATTATTTTACAATAATGGAAACTGATATACATAAATTTAGTTTATGCTATCATCTTACTATATGTCAGATTGGTTCAATGTACTCTTGTAATAACTGCAGAAATGTTCTTACCCATTTCATTAAACATAAATTCATCTTGGTATTCTTTAAGAAATTGGGTGGATCTGCTCTCATCCAAAAAGAGTGAGTAAACCCTCTTCACATCCTCAATATTAACCTGTAACAATTGCATACTGAACATATTTCACCATGGCCAGTCACACTTCTTGGTAAGCAATGTAAAAGAATCAACAAACTATATTAAAAAACATAACATTGAAAATTTCTTACAAGACTAAAAATGCCATTAAAAACAACATACAATATACAGACAGAAACACAATCCTGTAACAAATCATATAAAAAAGAGAGCTTAAAATTATTGTAATTCCAAATAACAACAACATACTCCAACCATACCTCAGTGCTCTTTCTTTTTCGACAGACAAGACTGGCTGTTGTGATGAGCTGAATAGCATAACGAAGAGAGGTTTCAAGAGCAATGCGTGTCAACACAGTAAGAGCATCGTCTGACATCTCACAGTCTTCCTCCTCACATCTGTAACACATTACATACTCCTTCACCAGAATTTGAATTGTAAAAACGTACCACTTTCTATTAAGGCTACAATTGAAAACTACCAACACAAATTATGTTGCTGCCATACCTTATCTTTAGGATTTCCTTGAGATCTTTCTCTTGGTAAGGGGATGTAGAAACTATAATCATCCTGTCCAAAAGATCTATTGGGATACCATGTGGCGATTTGTAGTTGGTGCCCCTGATGCGTGTAATGCCACGATTAGTAGCCATGATCACTACTGGGGCCATCTCATTCTCAAGGGCCCGGTTCAGAAATGAGAAACACTCAATGTCCAACATATGAACCTGCCAATGATGAATAAAGAGACATGAGCTGTGACCTTCTGTAATGTGATACAGTATAATTCTGTACATGACTGGCAATGTTTCAGGGTATCCTGCTGCTTCCATCTTAGGATCCTCCAAAACACTGCTACCCACTCAACAGACTACACAAAGTCAATAGTCAGGAGATCACAATCCTTACCTTCCAACACCATGAAACCTGTATCACCAGCACTTCTTTGGAAGTCTAAGGCCTTCTAATTCACCTGAACAGCACAGAATGGGTGCATTATGACAGTCCAATTTCATTTACTGTAACTAACTAGCAGGGTCCTACTTGAGAAGCTAACAGTCCAGCAATTACTCAAGAAATCCCTTGCCTTTCTTAGAACCTGGAAGTTCATCACCACGTTCACAAAAGTTGGTCACTGGACTCCACTGTGAGTCAGTCCACAACCTTACACACTCTTCTATTAAGATCTACTTTAACCCTTTAAACGCCGATTTAAATCCCATCTGCCATTTGTTGGTATTATTAGGAGCTCACCCTATACTCCACATTAACAGGATAAGGGTTAACATTACTTTCCCATCTACACCTAGGTCTTCCACTAGACCTCTTCCCCTAGGGTTTCTCACCAAAATTTTGTATGCACTACTGGTTCTTGCCATGCGTGCTACAAACAACACCCTTTTCACCCACTTCAGCTCATCAATGTAATAATCTTTGGTGAAGAGTATAAATTATGAGGCTGTCACTGCATGTTTTTTTCCCAGCCTCTTCACTCCTGCTTCTTACATTGCAGTGCCTTCATGTTCAGTGTCAAGGAGTCTCACTGCCTGACCCAGAAGGCACTACGATCCTCCAAAATGTAACTGCTTGCCAAACAACACAGAAACACCTCATGAACTCAGATCTTCAGCAACTGGACTCTGAACAGCTCAAATTTCACTCTCCAACATTCACATGTACATTTCCAATATCACAGCTATTATATGTTACTGGGAATGTAACACAGCTAGAACGCACCTCATCAATGAAAAGCACTCCTGGTACAATTTCTGCCTTGCCTTCCTCTCTCCACTCAGCAACTTTTGCATTTATTTGCTCCCGTACTTCTGCCTTGATTTCACCTGTGTCACCTACAGACAAGCAACATCTCACATCAGTTTACATGCATAACAACTTACATTTACGTGACACAAGGGCTCTGTAATACACCCTTTCAGGCCACACAAGAAGTGACAGAACTATAAAATTCATGAACAACAGAATTTACAGAACAATGCTCAGGAAACTGGAAAGACCGTATGGAAGATATAAGGTCTAACAGGAAACCAAAAAGAAGGTTCTAAATATGAACCAAGAGGAGAAGAGTTGGGAAGACCTCTAAAATGATGGAAGGATGCACATGTCTACATGCAATGAATGTTTGCTTCCAATAATGAGGAAAAGTTGTGTGTAAAAGTACACACAACTGCAGGAACATGGCAGAGCACTGTAGCCCTCCCACCTGTAATATAAGACTGCAGGCTGGTTACCTCTTCATTAGATGGATAAAACTGCCCATTAGAAACTAGGTTAGTCAAGTACCTTTACACTCCCTATGGCTACTTCCTACCCAGTCTTCTCAGTTCATTGCTCATAACCACCAGGATACTAAGGAGCACATCATATAGGTACGATGGGTACAGCCACACATTATAAAAATTGAAAACCTTGCAATCAGGAACATTTAAGTGTGAATGTACTGTAGCCTAGTACCAGCCTCTTGAAATTATGAACATTAACATTCAAAAAAAAGGAGTGATCTAAGTTCCATGTGTTCATTATACATTTCTGTATCACATCACAGGCAGGTGTACTTGATAAAACAACACCAGTTAGATACCTATTAACCACAGATCATATCCGAACATGAAGATTAAAATGACATGCCCATAAATCAGTTTTGTCAAGAAATCAATCAGAACAAATTCTAGTTCCATTAAACCACAACATTTCAATAAAATGTATTTCCCAGTCATGCTTATCTTAAGGCACATTTGCAGGGTTCGACTAATTCTTTAACCTTTTGGTGCCGGAATTATTTTTTTAAATTTTAGCACACTCTGTATATAAAATGTGAATAAAACAGGAAGTTACAATTATGAAACAAACTGCATTTTGAAGAGAAAAAAACGGAGAGTATATACCGTGTTTAAAATATTCAGTACCTGTATTTGTTGAATAAATATATAAAATGCAACGTTTAGAGGTTAGTGGTGC
>Ga0123357_10008277_pt1 | contig 12974 bp, 9 predicted proteins | sample TergutEmb28metaG_FD_89873 | JGI IMG/M metagenome (GOLD analysis project Ga0123357, IMG submission 89873) | Embiratermes neotenicus P4 segment gut microbial communities from Petit-Saut dam, French Guiana - Emb289 P4 | ecosystem: Host-associated > Arthropoda: Insects > Digestive system > Gut ...
CGCGCACACACAACCACTCGCGCGCGCACACAAACGCGCGCGCGCACACACAAAACACACACAAACAAACACACTAACGCACACACACACACACACAAACACACACACACACACACACACACACCTTGGAGATCCTCAATTTATATTCTTCTCTAAATACCGTTACAGGGATTAGATAAAAACATGTGGTGCGGCGATGTCTGCAGCACGTACACAGAATAGAGGAAATGAACAAAAGGTGTGGTCGGAAATTACGAAGGGACGAGACTACTTTGGATGTCTAGGGGTAGATGGGAGGATAACATTAAGATGATGTGTTGTATCAATGTATCAGCCACATAAAACTTATCACAGTACTATCACTGCTCAAGGCACGATGAAAACCCACTCTACAACGTGAGAAGGTTCATACTGTGTATCCACCATTTTTCATCTTATACATCCTGCTGTGTTGCACAGGTTACAAAATAGTTATTTACGCCATCGACACATCTAACCATATATTATATTATATTACATATTTCCCTACATGTTTCGACCAATTATATGGTCATCCTCAAGCCATACGCACATATAACAAAATTACAGTTGCAAGTTTCTTTTTGGTTCATAATGAGGTATGAGTCTCATTGTTTCACAAAGCATAGTAACAAAATTTAAAAACTGTTTGAAGGACAATTTAAAATAGGTAAATGTTAGGAATTTTATTGAAATTTGAGGCCTTGTTTGTCTGCCGTCTTCGTAAATAGCACATACACACAGGATATAAAAAACAGCTCAACAGTACGTACAAACAATACCCACGGAGCCTCTACCTCAAGACAAACACTTATCTAGCCTATTTATCACTACTATTACAGATAAGAACTGAACATACAGATATGCCTCACATCAACACACCAACGGATACACCCTGCGTGTCATGACACGTCTACACACCGTAAACAGCAATCAAGTAACAATGACAAACTTTACATAACATGTGAAATAATGAATTTTAAATTGTTCTTAAAAATTTTTAAATTTTATTAATACGCATCGGATTTAAGTCAAGGAATGCTTGCTATAATTCGGTGCAGAATCTTTTGTCTTCCAGTTTGCTAAATAAAAATTTAAAGAATTATAATTTTGCCTGTTTTTTGTATGGGTGTGAAAAGTGGTCTCTCACATTGAGGGAGGAACCTAGGCTGAGGGTGTTGAGAATAAGGTGTTAAAGAGAATGTTTGGGCCTAAGAGGAACGAAATAACAAGGGAGTGGAGACAACTACATAATGAGGAGTTTAACGATCTGTACTCCTCACCCAATATTGTTCGGGTGATAAAATCGAGAAAAATGAGATGGGCGGGGCATTTAGCGCATAGGGGGGAGAGAGGAGAGGCGTATACAGGGTTTTGGTAGGGAAACCTGAGGCCACTTGGTAGACCCAGGCGTAGATGGAAGATAATATTAAGATGGATCTACAGGAAGTAGGATGTGGGGTATGGACTGGATCGAGCTGGCTCAGGATAGGGACAGGTGGTGGGCACTTGTGAATGCGGTTATAAGCCCTCGGGTTCCATAAAATGCGGGGAATTTCTTGACTAGCTGTAAACCTGTTACCTTCTCAAGAAGGACTCTGCTCCATGGAGTAAGTAAGTATTAATATGCATCGTGAAAGAGTAAGACCAAGATCTCATTCTACCCCAAATAAAATTTGCAATTGCGAGTTTGTTTTTGTGTTCGCATGGCTTGAGGATGACCATACATTGGTCGAAACATGTAGCCCAATAGTTATACAATAGGCCTATAATACAATCAGTTGTGTCGGTGGCATTAATAACTAATCCGCCGTCTTTCTCAGTTTTGTAAACATAACCTTTAAACGCCTAAAACTAACTGCGCTTGATAACTTAATCTTGTACGCTAGAAGGGCTGATAAAGCATACACTCAATTTCCTCTCGAGAACATGTATAAGCAAGGTCTACAGAAAGGCAAGCGAAGTAGTTGGTGTAACGTAATATAACACAACACCATATTGGAGGTGTACAGCATCTTCCTACGAAACATGCGTAACCACCTACCCGTATACACGGCTTCAGAACCCAGAAGGCCAGAGGAGACAAAACGTATAGCTTGCTGCTCACATGATCACGGTATCAGAAGGTAATTTTGAACATGCCAGGCCGGATCTGATTCGTAAAGCAGGATACGAATAGTTTTCCATTTTCTCTTCCCAGCGGCCCCCATACGGGGTTCCCAGGCAGTCCACCGCTTCATACCCCAAGAAAGAGATCGACCTTCTTAGAAAGGCAGCATTTCAAGGAGGGTGGTGGACAAACTACCCATGAATCGTGTTGAAAAGCCGAGTTCTATTAAAATGTCAGTCCAAAGAAATACAGACGAAAGGTAAACGAACAGAAGAACGATTTAACAAGGCAGACAATGTACATACAACGTAATATTGAGGCGCGTTCGCGTAACCGTTGTTGCCACGGAAAAGTAATAAATATTACATATTCTGAGTGCGTGTCTGTTGTCTTAATTAACAAGCACGCAACACGAATGCGCCGTATTATATTGCCATCAGTGTCCTGTCTGGCTCTGCTATATTTTTCCACATAATATCAAACACGGCACGACTTTCAAAAGAAAGTTACGCAACATAAAATGTGTTTTGATTTTTTATATAATTTTTTCTAGAAACATTTCTCATTCTAAGAAGAATTCAGTGATACATCATATGTACTTAGGGTTTTATGTAAAGTAACCGTTATTCTTGCCATGTTTTAATGTATCTTGAATTTTCTAGACAACGGATTTTCGAAAAAATACTGAATGTCAAGTGGGAGCCGAATTGTTCCATGCGGACGGACGGGGAGACAGACATAACGAAGCTAATATTCGCCTTTCGCAATTTTGCGAACGAGCCTAAGAACAGACACCTATGTGCAGAACAACATACATGCAAATATAACATACATACACAGACTCCTTAATTAAGTGATTTTTGTGATACTCCTGTAGGCAGGTAAGTGAAAATTAAGCATCACATTCTGTGACATTCAATTTACATTGCAAAGAATAACCTACTCTGTTGCACATCTATTCAGCACTGCCTTTGTGCTCTTATGATCAGCAGTAGCATAATAGTAAGAACGCTGTTATCCTTGCAGAATGAAAGAGAACTGTCATTATATTCATACGATCAGGGGTGCACATATTTCTAATGAGCCAACAGCCACCTCAAAATTCTGGGCGCCAGAAGGGTGATCATCCACAAATATTAGGCGCCAAAATACAAAATAAGGTCTTCACGGCGACCTGGCTCCCGGGATTTGTGAAGCCCTAGATAATGCAATCATTTTTTGAATTCAACAGTTGGCTGTCTATACCACAGCAGGTACAATTTCAACTAGACATTTCTGCGTCAATTAACCAGTACTGTAGGCTTCGGTAAAAGATACAACTTCATTGGTAAATATATTCTGTCAGGACTTAATTGACCCTTGAAGATGGAGGCAGTATGTTCGTTCGAAACGTCGGGATCACACCCCGAGACGCAGCATCAAATCCAATAAAGGAATTCTCAGCTACATAGCTGCGAGAACTTCAGAATAGGCACACAGTATACACGCTAGGCGTTTCGACCCTATCGTGTCATCCTCAGACGTGTAGGCGAAATTATTATTGCAATGCACTAATTTTGTCCGTGACGGGAAGTGTCTAACACGTTAATGACTAAACTTGGTATCTGCGTATACTTAATAATTACATATTTTGTTAAAACTTATATGAAACAAGAGTGTGAAGAACGATTTTATGTCAAAACTTCAGACGAAGAACACGCGATCATAGTACATGCGTTGCAAAGTGCACTGAGGTTTAAGATGGGATTTTAGAACATTTATTTTGAAAAATAAAAATCTGTCATTGAAACATTAAATTAGAATTAAAATTAAATTAACAGTCAGCAATTTCTCTTTCTATAATACCACTGAAATGCGTTTGTATTCGTACATTTACACAGCTTTGCCTTGGTAACCATTCAGAATTAAACGCAAGTTCCTATGAACTTTTTATTTCTCACATTGACCGACGCTATCACCTCCCAAAATACTCACCTTCCCTCCTGCATCACACTGTACATGCATACCATATCGTTCTGTCACCCCAATGATTAACCCTTTAGATACTTCTCCTTATGAATGGCATTAGCGCATTGCACTGGCAATTTCACTTGCCCCCTGAAGATGAAACTGTTGTGTCGAAATACGTAGCGTGTATACCGCGTTTGTAAAACCAAAAAGTTGTATCTTAGAGGGAACATACAGTACTACCGGTAGCAGGCCTATCTCCAGCTACATCTGGCGAGACAAGAGGGCTTAAATGTACAATCCCAAGCAGTGGTGTTTTTATTGAGATGCCAGTTGTTCCGTGGCTTGTCAAAACAAAAATTCCCAGCATTTTATGGAACCGGCGGTATTCGCAACACCTAATCTACATTTTTCCATCGTACTGATTGGGCGGAATCACAGATGGACATAGCCAGTGAGGACTCCGGGACACGTAGTCACTGTGATCGATTCGCCTAGCTTTATACGAACGAAAAGAAGCTGTTTATGTGGTACTTTAAAAATAAGTGTCCAGAAACACACTCCTCGGAAACCAGACATCTCGTATGCAGCGCCGTTGTAATCGTCTTTGTATACGTTGATATTTATCATATGGTGTACCGCCAGAGGCTATGAGCATTATTCTTCTAAAGAATAATGTTAATATGACCAGTGTTTAGTTACTCAATAAGTGTAATGACATCATGTATGAACCTTGCAGTACAGTAGTAACTATGGGGTTTCATTGTATGACGCCGCCTAAGTCCGGCGGAAGATTCCCCCAGTAAGCCTGTACCAATAGCCGAGGAACTGATCTTACTAGCGGGAAGAACAACATTACTTCACGTTATTGAGTATTCTTGCCTTCAGTTAAGAGAGGTGTCTAACGTCGCTCTGCTAACAAGCTTCATATCTCGTCCACACATTTGGAAATACTCGACATGACTCGTCGAATATTGCCGTTCAGCTCTTCTGCCCCGTATAAGTTGTTGGCATAGACTTTGCTTGTAGGAATGCCTCACAGATAAATATCACCCAGAATTACATTTGGACAACTCGGAGGCCACTGATATACTACGTATAAACCTGTACACCATTCACTCCTAATGTGAGGCGTAGCATTGTGTTGCATTAAGTAACCGTCTTTCCTTCACGCCAGTTCTTGTAAAGATGTTCTAAATATCAATTTCACACAACGCTCGGAATTTAATATTCCCTTAAAAAAGAGTGGTTCGATCATTCTCTTACAGGTGACGGCACAACACACTCGAACTGTAATTTCAACGTACAGGATGGTTACGCAACTGATGTAGATATTGCAGAACCCCAGCAGCGATTGTTCTGAGTGCTGACATGTCCTCTGAAATTCGGTCATGATCCATCAATAAAGAGTAATAGCGTGGGGTTCAAAATGCCATCAGGCAGCGAACGCGACAGTCAAATGCAGCAACAAGTCTTAGGGCACTATCAGGACCAGTGATTAAGTCTCTGATATACACTTATCTAGACATAAGCACACTTACAGAAATCGTACTGTTGAGTGAACAGCTCCCAGTGACATGCCAGATTCTACAGCTAAATGTGTCAAGAATTTTCTTGAACTTCTTTCTAAAAAAAAGGCAGTTTATCTAACTTACATTGCTGTAAACAGTGAGGGGTTAGTCTCCAAGGAAGCGTGTTTTGGTTTAATTACTAAAGACCTACCAGTTTTATCTAATACTCCTACTATCACCATAATCCTTCTACTCTTCTTTATGCCCAGCGTCAAGCCTGTATTATGGAACTTTTTACTACACGATCATCGACCTGCTAGGCGTATCAGCGCCCGGAAATTCGCGGCGGCATTTACCACAAGATGAATTCTTAGTATATGAATAGACCAAAAGCACGCTTCTTCCTGTCTGCTATACACCATACTCTCAACGCCCGTCCACAAAGAGCAAGGAACAATAATTAACTGTTATGTCTGCCGTGTCACTCACCGGAAGAGAGTATGACATTCAGGCTCGCACCGAAACTGTCTCAGTCGCTCGTATTTACAAGCATGTTCGCAGCGTCATAATTTGAATATCTTGCACATTTACTATCTAAACAAACACGTAAAACTACGAATTTTTCCGCCATGTTGTACTTATGTAGTCCGTATGACACTCGGAGTAAGCAAGCATTATTTCCATAACACTAACCGGCTTGTTTTGAAATGAAGGTGGACTCAGTTACATGTGCAGTACGAGGTGAGTTTTTGTCCTGAAATTTCATGGACATACTTCTGTGGCTTGTAGTTGAGTTCGCAGTATATCTAAAAAGTTATCACGAGTTGTACGCATCGCCTCATCAGACAGTACAGCAGTCCTTTAGGGTTTGCAACGAGCCTTGCACTTCTGTCTGAAGTTACTCAAACACTAATGCAACCAAACTCACAACAAAGACGAGAAGGCGAATGCCAGGCCAACAAACAACTCAATATGCAGGAATCAAGTACAGGAGTCCAATGCGGCCAGAAGTGCAGGGATGCTTGAAATCCATACAGGAAGAACGGCATTTCATCGACCTGCACCTCGGTGATTGGGTTACGCAAGACAACGCCGAAAAATTGTGTGAAGTATATATACACCTCGGAACCATCTAAAGCCTTAGAAGTTTGTTATGTAATTTAAATACATCTCATACATTATTTCCATGAAAATCACGCCTTCACGGGCAAACTGCCTTATTAACATACAATGTAAAATATCGAGAAAATTCGTCAGCATTTATACTAATTACACAGATGAAAATGCCAAGAAAATTCTTGTATTTTGGCTGCAATAATGCGAAGGAGAGTTATTGTTTATTCAAAAGGTAGGAAAGTAAATGCGGAACAGGAAGACTTCATACACCCTGACGTGAAAAACAGATGATTCATTTATTTACTTTGTTGGACTCCCAGTTATTCGTCAGGGAATTGGTTGCTTTCATTGACCGTAAGGCAATACACGGAATATTCTCTAATAACGACAGTGGCACTGCAACGAATGTTCCGTTACAAAATATGCTGTCGAACTCCATCTAGACACTTTCGTTCGAACCCAGGAATCCAACTTCAGCACAAATTGATTACCTTACGAGGGGGCGCTGATAAGTCCTTAGCCCGACAAGGAAGGAAACAAGCTACAGCGACCAAACTCGGGATTTATTCAACATACTCCCCACGAAGCTCAATACACTCTAAGCTCGTGGTTCCGTGCATCATAATTCAATGTGAATAAAAAAATCCAAAAGATGCAACAGTATGCAGATATTTATTCACTGCAAAACTACTCTACATGTTCCGGGTGTCACAGCACCCATCATCAGGAGTATCAAAAACTGTACCCGCAGCCTCCGGTACAGGTCATACTAATTGTACCGCTACTCCCCTCCTACGTGGTCTGGTCTGGACTAGTTTGCACTAGTCCAGACCAGACCACGTAGGAGGGGAGTAGCGGTACAAGTAGTATGACCTGTACCGGAGGCTGCTGGTTCAGTTTTTGATACTCCTGATGATGGGTGCTGTGACACCTGAAACATGTAGAGTAGTTTTGCAGTGAATAAATATCTGCATACTGTTGCATCTGCTGGATTTTTTATTCACACTGAATACACTTCTTAGCCCGTTGCTCTATCTTTTGCAAGCCACAAAAAAAAAATCATAAGGTTGTTCGTCCAATCGGGTCTCCGCGGCAGCAATGACCTCCGCGTTGCATGAAAAATGGCGACTTTTCAACTGTTTTTTCAGTCCAGAGAACAGGTGGTAGACCGACAGGGCCAGATCCGGCGAATAGGGTGGATGATCAAGACAATGTAAGCCCAGTTAGGCCAATTTCTTGTGGATTGCAAGTGTCCGGTGAGCCGAGTCATTGTCGTGCAAGAACAAGACCCCCTTGGTGAACTTCCCGCGGCCGGCGTTTTTCCTTCAAAATGTCCTTGAATTGCACCAGCAGAGATGAGTAATACTCCGCGTTGATAGTTTGGCCCATTGGAAGATAATCAATGAGGAGGCTGCCGTCTTGATCCCCAAAAATTGAGGCGAGAATTTTTCCTGCGGATTTTGGCACTCGGAATTTTTTGGGGCGGGGTGAAGCGCTATGCCGCCACTCCACAGATTGTTGCTTTGTCTCCGGGTTATAGTGATATAACCAGGTTTCGTCCATGGTCACCAATCGCGACAGGAAATCATTTGGATCACACCGAAACAATTCCAAAAGTTGCTCAGACGACTGGCACCGTTGACGTTTTTGATCCGAGTTCAGGCATTTTGGGACCCACTTCGCGGAGAGCTTCCGCATGTCCAAATCTTCATGAATGATGGACCCAACCCACTCACGTGAGATGCCAAGTTGTTCAGCTATTGATTTAGCCGAAATCCGGCGGTCTTCCAAGATGAGCTCGTGAAAATAATCAATAATCGCCGGGGTGGTGACTGTTTTGGGTCGTCCAGGACGAGGCGCATCACAGATGGAAGAATCACCACGTTTAAACTGGGCCATCCAGTTTTTGACAGTGGTATACGATGGTGCATGTTCCCCTAATGTCTCTGTCAGAATGGCGTAAATTTACTTCGGCGACTTGCCTTGCAAGAAAAAAAAAACTTGATGACAGCTCCCTTCTCCATATTGTTGAAATCGCGTGCGTCGCCTGACATGCTTCCTTTCAGCCTCTGTAACAAGAAAAGACTTGCAATTCGGCACATGAACAGACCCCTCTTTCCAATGACACCATCGATTCCGTCCTACGACATCGGGAAGTAGGTTGGGCTAAGTACTTATAAGCACCCCCTCGTACAGACGTGTCCTGCATACGCATTTCGAATCCACCTACAGGCCAGACTGCTGAATCAGCTGGACATTCAGTGTTTTTCAAGAGTTTCTGAGGGTCTGGCAACCAACACAGTGCAGCTGTGATAATTACACGAACATGTCTGACTAAATATCATAATTAACATTAACCGACAATCTAAAGCATCCATATGCTTTATAGGTTAGGGTTCGTCCTGTTGATAAGGACAGCAGATTGCCAGAAACAGGAATTATATACATTTCTTTTAATAAAGCACTAACAGTTCAATGCCTGCACCGCAGTAGGCTATTCCTACACGTCACGTTCACCGTGACAGATCAACCCACGCAAAGGAAATACACAAACAGCAAACTTTCAGGCACGAAGCGTTTTCACAAAATACTACAAGCATTACCACACGCACTCGGCACTGCAATCCGTAGATATCTTCACTCTTCATGTATCACGAAAAGTAAGAATTCGTGGAAGAGTTCACGAAGCTCAATGTGTACTCCGTGTATGTTTCGTTTTTCTCAACAGCTTTTGCTTCATTTTTCGCTTCTATAAATATTACAGTGAGTAATGCAGGTTCCTTTAAAAGTGACTACTGCTGTCGTCAGATTTAAACCAAACTGGAATGTATCAACAAATTTCATGAAAATCTGACTATCGGTTGTCAAGTTGTCACGGACAGGCGGGTGGGTGGGCGGGCTGACAATATGGTTTAACCACAGAAGTACTTTTTAATTTTTAGTGCAGAACGGCCGCAAAAGAAAATGATAGGAAAAAGTGAAGCACCTAAGCGAGATCTTCTAAAAATTAATCTCGTAAGCGTCACTTGTGCCATGTTTTTGCTGCTGGTTGTCCGGTAGTCGGTTGTCGGACCAGGCATTGCTACGTCCGCACCAGTGCGCGCATCAGTGTGTGTTCGCTGGCCATGCATTATGCGTCACCATGGCGATGCCCATCAGCCGCGCGAATTCCATCATAACGCTCCGATAAATACAGATCCCATGTAATAGTCAACCCCACCCACGCACACCTTTGACAACATAACCTTCACGTGGTACCATATCCACACTCGACTGAAACCTGCGACACAATTATGACGACTGTCTAAAGCAGTACATTCTCTCTCACATCCATATTCCTCCAACATCACCTTACATTATTCGTCTTCCCTTCTCTTCAGCCTCCTCTACTGAAAGTAGCCAATTTAATATACATTGTACCGAACATCGCGGTTGAGTGGTTACCACTCCTGATTCATACTCTGGAAGTCTCGGGTTCAAATGTCGGCCAGGTAAGCGGATATCCTGACTTTTTCGTGGTTATTCTCAGTCCGTCCAGGTAAATTCTGCAACAGTACCCCAAATTAAGCCACAATCGCTTCATTCTCCACACGTTTGTTGTTATTTGGCGCAACAGCCCCAGTGGGCCAGAGCCTCCTCATTCACGAGGTTTCTAGATCACAAACAATGACGCACCACAATCGGTAAGACTCCTCTGGACGAATGATTCGCTCGTCACAGAGACCTCTACCTGACAACACACAACACTCACAACAGACAAACATCCATGCCCCCGGTGAGATTCGAACCTACAATCTCAGCAGGCGAGTGGCCGCAGACCTACGCCTTAGACCGCGCGGCCACTGGGGCCGGCATTGTACATACTTTACGTTTAATTATTCCTTAGTAATCCTACCATTCGACGATACACGGGCTAATACGAGCCCATGGCTGACTCGTTACTTGTTGAAAGCACTGTGGTATCTACATGTACCACGTGCTCTAACATTATAAAGTCTCGACTTTTCCCCACCCAGCGCATTTCTGTGTTTCGTACGATTCTTACAACAAACAGGGATTATGCCCTAAACAGCATTAACCGGTTGGTCTTTGTAATGACGTAGCGGTATTCTTTGTGAGATAGGAAGTGAAGATTTAAATGTCATTTAGTTTCACTTCTAGCCCAAAAGAATCATTTTTGTTACAAGGACTTGTTAAACGGGTCCTCTGTCATCAGGGCATGGAGTGTTCTTAGGCTGCGGGTGGAGACCGCCTGCGTACGGAGGGCAGGCAACCCCGATGTAGCCAAACCATTCGGCACTTGTACATCAAGACTTGTGTCCCTCTGCAGTTACTGTTATTGGAACACAACGCAGTAATGAAGAACAGCATTCTGGGTAATTAAACTGCATGCCAGCCCTTAGCTTGGGTACTACAAGCCCTGTCATTACTTCTATTGGTTACTTCTATTGCTTCAGCACGTTAAAAGGACAAGAAGTTGACTGCATGACGGGCAAAGTGGCCAATTGACGGCAGACACTCGAATAGATGGAACTATGGGTCCGAGGCAAACAGCTGGTGGTGATGACGAGACTGATTAACGACCAAACTCAATGCCCAACCCCATTCCCCCCCTCGACCCCATGTCTTAGTCACACCCTGTACTATCACCCACACTTCAAACCTTAAGGCTGTTGTGTGTACACCTATTCGTAATACTATGGAGTTGACAAGAACTTTTAATTTACGGTCTATTTTACAACGCTGACAGTAACTAAGAACGGTGGGATGGTTAGTGGATGAAACAATGTAAGGATTCGGTCGTGGCCTAACGTACTCTCCCAGCATTTGATAGGATGGCCTGAGGAAAATACTACAGACCTAAATCAAGGCAAGGGATATCCAGGCCCAGATTCGAAGTTAGTACCCCCCAAAACATTATTGAAGGGGCTTATTTTCTTTATGAATTCTCGTACAAGAAATACCTATATTAAATGTAAATATGTATTCGTTTCGGTGTAACCTGCTGCTCCCATCTTTGTCAAGCAGAGTGAGGTTTCCTATTAATGTGTATTGACTAGGCTACGAGCTGGGCGACCAGAAATCGTGGATTGATTTTCTTCTTTTCCAAAGTGTCCACACTGGCTCCGGCGCACATCCAGCCGCCTATAAAATGGGTTACGATGGCTTCTCCAACGGGCAGAGCCCCGGAGTGTAAACCTAATCACTCGTCACCCTCTAGCGCCGAGGTTACGAATGAGTGCAACTATACTCGCCCACAACCCCCCAAGGCACGAAATGAAAATGTAACTGCTACCAATATACGACACTGAACGGCGATACTACCCCTTAAAAAAATAAGAGTATTAAATATCCTATTTACTGAAAATGGGCCGGGTAGCTCAGTCGGTATAGCGACTGAGCTACGGGCTGGACGGTCGAGGATCGAATCCCGGTGGGGACGAGATTTTCCGCTCGTCCAGACCGGCCCTGGGGCCCATCCAGTGTCCTGTAAAATGGGTACCGGGTCTTTCCCGGGGGTAAAGTGCGGCCGGGGCGTGGGGCTGACCCCCAACCCCCCCCCCCCATCTAGTGCCGATGGTCCTAGAAAAGAATACAGCTATATCTCTATCACCCTAAGGGCCTGCGTGGCTTATTAAAAAAAGGGCGAAAACCTACGTATTTACTGAAAACGAAATGATAGACTATAGTTTAGTTTATTTACTTATGGTTCATTTAACGACGCTGCCAGCAGCTCAGACAATATAACGTTCAATGATAGGATTATTTGTGAATAACGAATTAGAGATGGACAGAAGAAACTGTCCTTGCCTGATCTTACCTTTGGAATTACCTACCTGACGAAGAACCTCCTCAAAGGAAGTGCACTGTACATTACATAACAAAACGTACGCCGTACATTGAAGCAGCTATTGGAAATGACCTGTCCCAACTACCAAGCATGCTTCACATCTGGTGAATACATGACTAAAAATTATGTGCAATGATTGTCTACACATTACTGACACAACGCGCCTCAAAACTTCTTCAAAATCGTCGTCTGTGAGTGTGCGGATTGATTTTATACGCCCTATTCCTGAAAATTCAGCCACACATAATAGCCACATGGCGTTGGATCTGGTGAACAAGCAGCTCTCCCCCCCCCCCCCCCCCCCCCCCCCAACAACAAAAAAAACAACCCAGAGAACAGCACAAATAGCGTGATCACATACATAACAAAACGTACGCCGTACATTGAAGCAGCTATTGGAAATGACCTGTCCCAACTACCA
>Ga0123357_10008278_pt1 | contig 12974 bp, 8 predicted proteins | sample TergutEmb28metaG_FD_89873 | JGI IMG/M metagenome (GOLD analysis project Ga0123357, IMG submission 89873) | Embiratermes neotenicus P4 segment gut microbial communities from Petit-Saut dam, French Guiana - Emb289 P4 | ecosystem: Host-associated > Arthropoda: Insects > Digestive system > Gut ...
AGGGCCCGCCCCCCCGCCGCGGCGCCCCCCCCCCCCCCCCCCCCCCCCCCCCCCAAAAAAAAAAAAAAAGTGGCTGAAAAGTCGTGAGGAATACAGCTTTCTTGGACGTGACGCCGTGTACATTTGCCAACTTACCGGAGGTAACTTACCCCTCCATTTGCACAGCAGATTAGATTTTTGTGCACTTGCAAAGTACACAAATTGACGTCCACCGATTGTACTTTCGGGGCATGTGGTACGTATGGGGGACAGGAGAATTGCATACAGGCTGTGGCGGGGAGACCTGAGTAAAAAAAGAAGGCTTGGAACCCATGTGCGTATATGGGAGAATAATATTAAAGTGGATCTTCAAGAGGTGAAATGGGGAGGCATGGACTGAATTTATCTGGCTAAGAAAAAAAAAAAGTGGCGGTAGCTTTTGAATGCGGTAATGAACTTTCAGGTTCCATAAAATGTGGGGACTTTGGTTGAGGTCCCGTTAGCTTCTTAGAAAGGATTTTGCTCCATGTAGTTAGTGACTTAATTACATCGCATCTTCACTGGACGCTACACAGTTCAAGTTGCTGACAGCATCGTTAAATAAACTGCAGCTAAATAAATAAATACAATCACCATTTCGGTTATTACAAAATATCCCACATTATGTGACCTTCCGACGCAGCACGACCACCCAAAAGATTCACTCTTCCCCAGTTCAGTCCGAAGGGGTGTACAAAAACACAGGACTGTACGCTAGCCAACATACAAACTGCAACCCTAAAGAAAGGGAGCCAATAGAAATTGAATTTCCAGGCCTTAGTAACGCACAGCCGACTAACACTACGGATTACTGTTCCTGTTTTTACGTTAATTTATTTTTGTGACCACCATACTGCTCAATCACAGACCGTGTTTACGTACGATTCGTCGAATATAAACCAAAAGATTCGCATCGTCACTACAACTGTAACTGTCAACTGCCAACACAATATGGGCTGTGTGTACTTTCGTACATTCAGCACCAAAATTATCACAGTGAAGTCCCAGAAGATGCCAAGGCCAACCGACAGCTACGTAACAATGCTTACAGATGCCACGTTGTCCCTTGACATTCTGCAGTATTACCCCATTAATAATTGCACTATTTCGAAGGTCCATTATTATACAATTCCAGGACCTTACATACAATTTCAGGACCTTACATACAATTTCAGGACCTTACATGCAACTTCAGTGAGCATGTTGTTAATAGTGTCTCTAGAAAACTGAGAACGTTACGGTTATGTTATGGTCTGCAGCGGTATAATAACCACGGTTTGGCTAAAATAGGCCCAAACGTTCGAGATTTTAACGAGGACTACTCAGCCGCATAGACATAAAGGCGGCCACAAAAGCTAACTCTTTCTTAATCTTTAATGAAAGCAATGCATTATAAAACCATACCGATGGCACGAGTGGAAAAGAGAACGAGTGTGCAGAAATGAGACACTGCAGTGCAGTCGGTAGAGCGCAAGAACTCTGCCATTGCCTTATCAGTCAGACACTGCTGGTCTGTAGCCCGGAGCAGTTACGTCTAACAGGCAGAGTTCGGCTCAAGTGTTTGTGTTACCGAATTGATTGGCTAATGGACGAACTGATTGTTTGCTAGGTCCCATTTACGCTATCTCAAATACTAATCATCCACCGAATTGAGGGGCTGACGACCAAGCATGGCGACAGAACCTCCACACAAACATGTATTCTCTGAACGGGATTCGAACACTAAATGCGACAGATCGGTACTGCATACACCAACCAGATTAAGCGGGTCGTAAGGAACAAGACGTGATGTACAAAATTTTGTAAAAAGACTAAAAATGAACTAGGAAGCATAAATTTAATTTTATTACATAGTAATCACCAACACATCGGCCACTCATGTGGCCATCCTGAGGGTTTGATGGGCAGCAGGATGAAACCAGCAAACCTCAGTCGTTCACAGAGGCAGCGGATTCCTCAGAAGCGTTAACATTTATCTAACAAACCACAGTAGGTCATATCCCAGAAAACGTGACCTTGAAGAAAAACTACAGTTTTGCAAACAACAATCCGAAGCGCTTCTCCGTACCACTTGTGAATATTTCCCCCAATCCAAACTCACGACAGAGGAAGAAGAGACTCCAAATTGAGTGGTAATGGGGTATAACAGGATACAGTTGCGTGTGGCAGTGTTTAGCTAAGGAGGAACTGACAGCGACCGGGGCTTCTGAATAATGAACAAGAGAGTCTAACAGTTCACAGCCAGCCCACTTCGCGTTTACTGCGAGACTGTCTGCGGCGCTAATAGAACCCTGGGCACGAGGAAGTTCCCTTGTCTTTCCGCTGCTAGTGTGGATTAAATGCAATAATATAACACGACTTAGATTGGCATTTCGGAGCGAAGCGCCAGAACATTGGCAGTTCTCATATACTGCTCAGCAAGAAGTTCCGTCTCTCTACAGTGATCAGTTTCGCACAGGCTAAGTGTGGAAAGCATTATGCGATATGCAGTGAACATTTGGCGTTCTGCATCGAACAGTGCGTAACTGTGGTACAGCAGCAGACGGTTCAGCACCAGAAATAACAAACTGTCATTCTACAACGCTGCTACGATTCCAGCCACATCGAACACGGCCAAGCCACTAAGGTGGTCAGCTTCATTTGATTCTTTTCAGACAGAGGCGAGAGGAACTGCATGCAAAACAAATCGAACTGCTGGTGCAGTACCTTCGACTGGAACAGGCTTCACTGGACTCAATTCAATTAGTGTGCCAACAGAACAACACCCATCTTCATCCCATCTTTTCATCCTCAATTCTTGGACTACAAAAATATTGGCCTCCAAAATATTCCCCATCAAAATTTTGTATGCATTCCTTGTCTCCCCAATCCACACGACAGGGTGAAAATGCGTGATCCTCAAGGTTGATAGTTGGGCGTGAACTAAGAACCCTTCAAACCACTATCTCGATCTTCACTGTAGATGTAAATTTCAACCCTGAAGATGGAGGGTGGAAGTTCTTCCGAAATGTTGGCAAGTACCGCCAAGACTGCACGGCGTCACGACCCACAAGACTATACTTCAGCCAGCCAACACCATCAAGTTCGAAGTCGCTCTGTTGACGACGAGTTCCCAGGCTCACAAGTGCCAAAATTAAGCACGATTTATAGCAGGCTTCTGATTTTAAATTCGCGACACCAATGTAGAAGTGCTGTGTGCAGTAAAATACAAACGTACCTTCGTTACAGGCCTACTGACGTTAATACGAGATGCAACATTTGATAGTTCACTTCAAGTTTACTATCAACCGCGAAAAATGTGCTCTATCAAACGATTAAGAATAATGACAATGACCGACGGCTTTGTTATTGCTTACGCTACGCGAACTGGAGAAGTTACATAAAGAATTGCAGTATTATTGTAAACAATGACTTGCAATAAATGTGGGAACATATGGCAGTGACATTCTTCAAAGCAATACTCCCGCTTCAGTCACGAGAAACCCGAGTCAGTACAGACGGTCCCTCCGCCCAGAAGGATATCGCTAGAGTGTGAAGTTCGGTGATCGGCAAGCACTTAGTCGTAGCGTCCGAGCCACATATAAAATCGTGTGGGGATTTCCCGGTTTTCCGAAAACAATGGAGCAGAATCCATCCCCTGACACTGAGTGTGAAAACGCATCATTGCACTGGTAACAACATTATACACACACACACACACACACACACGCGCGCGCGCGTACTTAGTAGATCCCAGAGCTGCTTAAATTCCCAGTCGACATGAATAAGACTTAACATAGTTCCATCATGCACTCAGTTCTCCATTTCATTAGACCATGTCCGAACTGGCCCGGTTGAGTGATTTTCTGATTTAGCAGCTATATGCTACGCAAACTTTTAGTTTCATTAACCAAATCCACTGGCTTCTTTCTCTTCTGTGCCAGTAATTCGTTTCTGATTGACAATTATTTTTACAGAAAACGTGACAGCGGCAGAGAGATTTAATGGAAATTCGTGTCCTGATCGCAACGAACAGCACACGCATGTCCGTACTTAATCAAGAAAATAACACACCGAGTTCCGTTCCATCGATTTCAGACTTGGGAATTGAGACACAGCATTCAATTTTTAACTGGATGTTTCCGGGAAGATTAGCAGATGAAACGGCCAAGCAGCGATATGCAAATTGATTCACAGCAATAGTAAAACGCGTTTGTTGACAGTAAAAAGCATTAAACGTTTCTGTTTATCCACGGTAATCGCAAAGTTATAAAATATTTATAATGGACATTTTAATGACGATAATTTGACATCACCCATGAAGCTTTTTACCTAAAAACATGCAAATTATAATACAAAATAACCATAACTTTTGTCACTATTTTATATGGATGTGGTGCGCGGTCCTTCATATGAAGGGAGGGACATAAATGAGGATATTCGAAAATGGGGACCTGAGAAAAATATTAGGATATATATATATATATATCAGGAAATATTAAATAATGATCAAATCAAGAGGAATGAGACGAGCGGAGATGTGGGACGTAGGAGAAAACAGAAATGCATAAAGACTTTTCGCCCAGAAACCTGGATGGAAAGGCGAATTGCAAGACCTTGGCGTAGGAGCACAACATCAAAACGGCTCTTAAGGAAGTATGATGGGGTAGTGTGGATTGGTTTAATATGGCTGGGGACGGACAGGAGCAGTGTAGAACTCTTCAATACGGAGCAATAAACTGTGGGCTTCCACAGAATTCCGCGAATTTCTCGTCTAGCTGAGCGATATATTGGTTTCCCCCATTCAGTTTATTTATTTACTTAAATAAAGGTAGGCAGATTTCACATCAACTGTTCGTGAAGTTACACGTTTTAAGAAGCGTCCGCCCCCCTGTGGAGTGCCTAATAAAAACCCGCCGTCCGTCTGTCCGTCTGTAGTCATGAAACAATGCAAGAAGCGTCACGCAAGTTTCTCGCAACCTTCACATCAGAAAGTGCAACTGAAATTAGCTCGCCCTCTGTATTTTTGTTTATAATCGGACAATAATCGACGCAGAGAAAAATGTTTGGCACAAAATGTGCAAAAACAGGCTTTAGGCCAAGGCCAAGGTCCAACATACGCGGTAAAAAAAACAAAATATGTGATCACGTTAAAAAAAACCTAACTTAGCCAGGAGCAAAGCACATATGACAAACAGGACACTGAATGACAGACGCGATTTGATGCGCAAATATCGAGATGCAGCCCTGATGCACCACGCAAGTGTCGCGGGTTCAGGTTTTACATTTAATAATAGAGAAAGCAATTACTGTGGTAAAATGTAATTAATTCTTCACGACAGAAGAGGAAAAACAGAAGTTTTTAAACAATATTTCCTGATATTTACCGTAAATGTCCCTAGGTACACTTCATAACGAATTGGACCTCTATTCAATTTTCATACCGCACGTACATTTTGAAACCACATAGTTTAGCTCTATAGAAACCGATTAATACGATACGCCAAAATCGAAAGCACCATCATTTAAATTTTGATACCGACAGAGGGCTCTGATATCCGACTATGGCAGCCCCAAACTTAATTACGTCAAAACCGTGCAGTTTGGTTATATAAAGTTCACAATGGAATAAAGATCAATTACAGCTGCTACGTTATGATGAAATGTAATTATTAATTAAATCGTCTAGCTCCCTCTCTCTCCCTCTCCCTCTCCCTCTCTCTCTCACTCTCTGAAGTTCCGTCCCATTCCAGGCTTAGACGTATACATAGTTTAGTTACAATAAAAGTCAATTAAATTTTCTAAATTAAAATCCCTTTAAGTGTGTGCGTGTGTGCGAGAGTACAGAATGACTTGTTGTATAGAAAGCCTCTGGAGTAATATAACAGAAATAAAGGCAATTTCAATGGATTTGACAATTGCTACACTCTCACAGTTTTAATTACAGCTCCGAATTACTTTTCCATGCATGGCTGTTTTAATATAAAAGGGAATGGAGGGAGACTTTATGAGACAGACGGACGAATTCCTGCATATTCAGACTTTTGGGAGATAAATAATTATATAAGTAGTTTCATTTGCCAACAAAGACTGCAGAGATGGCAATGAATAGCTGCTGAATTAATAGCAATGAGCTGCTGTACGACTACACACACACACACACACACACATATGTATATGTATATATATATATAAACTAAAATCCAAACAAAAGCAATGTGTGCGAAGTTCTAACCCCGACTCCTGAAGCTGTATATTGAAACTGACCTACATCAGAGATGCAAGCGACACAACTTTCCGTTGTAGGCAGGTTCCGTTTCACACAGGTATTTGAAGCATGGATTCTCGGAGCTCCGGAACCCCGGGACTGTAAACGTTTCCCACTAAAACAAGTTTCCGTTCTACCCAGGTATATTTAAAGACAGACTTCTAAAACGTCTCTCGTAAGAGTGACGGCCAAAACACAACTTGAGAAATATTATGCTGCAAATTTTCCTTGTTTGTGGCAGATTTTATTATCAGAAGTGTTATTAGGTCGCTCTACTGCCATCTTCAGGTGCCTACAGCTCAGTATGTCGTCACAGGACCGGCGTTAACAAAAGTCACAAGTCCTACAGAACCAATAAACTCAGACGTGCTCTCCGCAAAACAGAGTTAATTCTGTATTGCAAAACGCGCTATCTGTGACAGACCCGTAAACCGCTGTTCATTTATTGCTAATAAAAGTGAGACTTAAACTCGTATAACTGCCGACACAGTCGGAAGGCAACTATTGGAAGATGACAAAGTTATCTAGGCCAGCGCTTCCCAAACTTTTTGCTCGCGGACCCATTTTAAGGCTTCGAAAAATAACCACGGATCCCCACATCGAAAGATGGGTGTCCAAAATTAAGGTTGATATATCATAGCCAACTTTAGATACATACCAATACATACCGGTAGCACACGTAACAATGCACCGCGTGATTTTACCTTAATTAAACTAACTGGGTACAGGGGGTTTCTTAATTAGATATTCTAACGGTCACACGAAATAAACACACTGCCAATTGAAGAAGTTCTGCGATTATTTTTAACAAAACATTATTCATTTAATTAAAGAAATCAGTAAACTACAAAGTACCCATTACAGAAATGTATCCACGGATCACCTGGGAACTGGTCGCGAATCCGTTAGGATCCGTGAAGCACATTTTAGGAGCCAATGATTCTAGGATATAGAGCAATTAAAAACCCGGAGTAAAAACAAACCAAATTAGTCAACGAACTCAGTTCACATTTTGCAACAGATCACACCGTCGGCCTGTATCTCTGCAATTCCTTCAAATTAACAGTACACAAGCAACAAAAGTGTGTTCTCCCGAAATATAATTTACTTCGCTGACCTAGATGTTTATCCATCTCTCATAAAAACCCACTATTATGGCTATATGTATATTTCGAACCAGAATGAATGGCCAAAGAGTCCTGTTTCGACTCCGAACAGCAGTACTTTTTCCACTCCCCACACTACAAACACTGGCTCTGAGGTCCGAACAGCCTGTCTTTCTTCGGGATTAAAACGGCTGGAACGGAAGGCTGACCACTCACAGCCACCTAATGCAAAGGCTAAGAATGCATGGCGCTATACCTCCAATACCTGGCGTGGTGCTTAATCACAGGCACGACTCCATGGCAGTTTTTAGCACGACCAGGACTCTCCTTCCACCGTTCCGTAGGCAGAAGCCAAGAACAACGGCTAGCGAGTAAAGCGCTGAGAACCTGGACGGACGGACATACAGACTATACATCGAATTATCGACGTGCAGGGAACCGAACTCACATCCCATGCAGTCATAATTTGTTTAGCACACTGTATATACAGGTGCAGATATCACTTCACTTTGTACTGCACGCTACGTTCATATGTTACATACGACGATGCGTTCCTAATGAAGTCCTTTAATTTTATTGGAGTGGGTATGAAGTTCGGATTACATTAGAACGGCAAGCAACAAAATTAAATTTGTTGCAAGACACACACAACGACTACCTATACTAAATGTCTTCTAAATCTGTTAAGTAGTATCAGATACTGAAGACTATGACTTACATGAAAATGGACAGGCGTGATCTCTTGAGTAAAGAAAAAATTAATGTTTTTTCGCCTATAACCCAATGACTATGGTTAGAAAAATAAATAATCTGTTTTTCTTTTTAAAAATTAGAAAAGTGGTGTCTTATTATGGTGGATAAGAAAGGAATTGGCCAAAAAAAATAGGCGGACAAAATTACAGCGCTAAACATTTCGCTGTTTAACCCTTTGGCCCTGGAGTTGGACATTTACAGTTTAGCACACCATTTATGTAAAATGTGAATATTTTATGAACCAAGAAGAGTAACATTAGGAAATATAAGACATTTTGTGGAGGAATAAACGAAGATGGCGAGAGAAAGTATAAAAAAATAAATATATTTGTTGACTAAATATATAAAAAGTGTACTCTGGGGAGTGGCGGTACGTCTGTCCTATATATAGGATGCACGGTGCCTAAAGGTTAATGCCGATGTAGATGGTGAACGTCTGCAAAATTTTGCGAGGAACCATCTTGAAAATCGGCTTCATGAAACAGGGTAAAACAACATGAGGGTAATACTAAATAATTTCCTTAGTTAGCAGGTTTAGTTAACGTATATTTAATTAAACTGCCTGGACGTGGTCAAGCAATGGAATCCTACTGCTGAACACTAGCTGCTTAATTTAATTCTTTGAGGTCCTTAAGGAAATGAATGAGAATATTTTATTTCTATTGAAGTCATACAGAAGGAAACAAGAACAGACACAGCAACAGAGAGCAATCGTTAATAAGGCGAGTAATTAATTTGCTAACGGCTTAATTTTCATTCGCTGTCTCATATTTATAATGATAATAATGACAACAGATATAATTACAATAATAAGAAAAAATATAAAGAGTAATTGCAGACTACTAAAGAATCTAATTAGTATGTCCCATTTGGTCGTCTGCTGTATGTGTGCCTTCCCTCCCCCCAACCATTATCTTAGCAGTTTCGTTCATGATAATGGAGTCAACAAAATATGTCGCACTGCGTTTAATTGGTACTGCAATTAATGTAGCTGACAGACAGAGACAGAGAGAGACGAAAAATCGTGCATCTCGTTTCTACTATTATATTTGTTTAATACTATATATACGGAGATAACTGTGTAAATATTTCAGTTATTCACATTTAATACCGCCACTGCATTACTCTAAGTTCTAATTAAATTAAATGAAATAATATTTTAAACTAACAGAAGCTTTTTAACAGCAATCTCACGCAGCCAATGTTAATGTCAACACTATTTGCACATTAAGTAATTACATTGCCGTTAGTTTTCCTGTAAAACTACACAACCTTTACACAGTAAAGCTGACCACAGGTTGATGAATTCTTCATATTTGCAATAAATTGAGGTAAATTGTCAGTTCACAGCCTGAAGCTTCGCTCCGGAGAAAGAAGCCCCTGTAGAATTCAAACAGAGGCTGCAATGCGCCCCAGAGCAGAACTTACGCACTGCAGAAGACACAATTCCTGTCCCTGCTGGGGGGTCAAACTGCAATCTTTCTGTCAACCACCCACTCAGTCACACTAATTAAAGCCCATAAAGTGCAGCTGAACGTGCGCACGGCTTAAGGGCAAGCAGGGGAATTGGAGATACAGCTCCGCTGATTCTTAACCTCGGTACGAGACGTAGGTAAGTGGACTTAACGCTCCGGCTGCTTTACCTCCGGGAAAGTAAAACGGGGGTACCTATTGGATAGGAGGGAAAGAGGGCGTTTTGGAAATGAGATCAATCTCATATCCCTGCCGGGATTCGAACCACGATTCCACATGCGTCCAGCCCATAAGATAGTCGCTATACAGACTGAGCGTCTCCGTCTCAATTACAAGTTAAATCAAATACACAAAGTGATTTGAGGGATTCTATCTGTCCTGTGCACTTAACCTCCATATTGCGTAGCGATGCTACACGCAGGTATTTGCTAAGTCTGCAGTTCTCACCGGCTCTGAACATCATGGCGAAGACTGCGAACCAAATCCAACTAAATATTAATACGCCGTCCTCCACACTATGAACAACACGTAAGTAAAGGTACAGCTATCTTTATGTACACCGTAGAGGTACAGCTAGATGGGGGTCAGTGGTCAGCTTTACGCACCCGCCATTTTATCTCAGGTAAAAGGTTTACCGGTACTCATTAACAGGGTGCTGTCAGGGGAGAGTAGAAACAAATTTATCACCTGCCGGGTAACGAACCACGTAACATAATCATCACACCAACGACGCTACCCTGGAATAACACTGCGAGGAAACAATATATTATGGGCCGGCCACATGGACATATTTTGTGCGGGACTATGGGAGACGAATGTAAAATGTAAAATTATGTCCATTTTTTAAATTCGGTAAGTCCGCCTCTAATTGAGTTCAGTGACGGAACACGTCGATTCGTATCACAGAACACGTCGATTCATATCACGGAACACGTCGATTCAGATGGCAGATTCGCATCGCGGAAAACATCGATCAGATCGCAGAACATGTCGACTCAGACCGCAGAACACATGGATTCAAGTAGTGAGTGCACTGGTGTTCCGCCGGATGAGATATTGTGAACCAGTGCAGTAGGATCTAATTCCAAAACTTATTTAACATGCAATTAGATAAGGTGGGAGGACGGGAACTTAAGGGACAAGAACTCTCCACAGGAAAATCTACGAACATTTCAAGCATTGTTAGGCAAGGATCAAAGACTTTGATGAACACTTAGGCAAGACTTACGGGATGGACGGGAAATGTAGCACGACGGAAGAGATCAAAACAGCACACACAGTTTCAGTCGGACATCCAGAACGGAGAATACCACTTGAAATGCCTAGGCGAAGATCGGAAAGTACAGTTGAGAGAGACAGTCTTAATACTACGCATTGTCAATGCATTGTGCACTATTAATTGACATTTATAGTGTGCATTTCGAGTTTACCAAATAGTGACACAACAAGTGGACAATGCAAAATATTAAGATTATAAAGACCCAAACAGCAAAAATAACTCACACTTTCAAGAATATAAGGACAGTTACCAAAAACACAAGCAGTCAGGCGGTTCAGTACACTCTATAACAAAAATACGATGACAGCTAAACATGTGCATAAACCAATAACGTCTGTACGTGTATTTAGTTGGGTTTTAATACATAATATTAAGATACATTTCGAAGAGGCAGTGAACTGGAACTGTCCTGTTCAGGATGGAGATGGGCGACAGAGTCTGCTGTCAACAGAGCAACGGAAGTTCGAGTTTCGTATGATTTCTAGACATCTACACGTAAGAGCATCTGAAGACGGAAATCATCCCAACGGAATTACTTAATTCCAGACGTCTGTTACAATTTGCACGGTACATACATCAAAATAGTGTGTCACAGTGCTGCACGTGGACGTAATTGCACGCCTAAACACGATTACACCGGTATATTAAAATTACATTTCCCCAGTAACAGCCTGCACACTGTACAAACACTCTTTAAATTTTTCTTCCCTGTGGCGCTTCGAAAAGATTCCGGGTCATGCTCTCCCCCCGACGGGGCTTTGCGACCACATGCAGACACACCAGAAGCGGTAGGACTCCTCTGGACGAGTGATCAGTCCGACGCAAAAAAAAAACTCTGACAACACACAACAATCACAAACAAACATATCCATCCTCCCGGCGGGAATCGAACCCGCAATTCCAGCAAGCAAGCGGCCGCAGACCGACGCCTTAGACGGCGCGACTACTGGAACTGACATACATATTCTTGAATATGGAATTTAAATCATTGCACGAATGTGCGGTGCGGCCAGAGACTGGACATTTGCAATATAATGAGGACAGAAATGAAAATCATAGCTTAGACATGCGATCACTAGCAAGTCTCCATTAAGTTCGCGGTATTACTGCAGCTATTTCCAAAGCAACTTCTACACGTGCTCTCTATTGGAATATAGAAACCATGCTACTAATGAGAATACTCGAGTTTAATTACCTCACGGAAATCCTATTTTTTACAAACAGTTTTGAAAATTAAATCCTTCAGAATAATTTCCACGTTCTTTACAACCCCCCACCCCACCCCGACGACTAAATATCCCGTCAAGAACACAAACACGCATGCGCGAATAAGACCCCATCAACCTACCGCTGTGCACATTCATTATACCATTAGGATGCCTTTCAGACTGTATGCACGCACGCACGCACGCACACACACAGAGAGTTAATATGACTTTGTGCAATTACACTTGAAAATGCTTTAGTCTGTATTAGAACCAGAATAATTAGCAGTATGACGTCACTCAAGTGATGTACGCTTTTCAAATCATAATTCCATATTTGACTAAGTACTTCTATCTATGCGCACAGCCATTCATTCCATAGAAGCGCATAATTCGCGGTCCCAGGTCGACGAACAAAGACGGAGAATTCAATGGATATTAAAACACTAGGGTAACGGTAGGACAACACGGACTGCAGGCGGCGCAGAGGCAAAGTTCCACACATTCCAGACTTCAGATTACGTGAACTGTGAAATTCACGCCTTGACAGTTGTTTCCTCAGTACTGACTGGACAGAAACAAACAACTGATCTGGTCTCTACGTAAAGGCGAAAAGACAAACCAGAAACAGACATCTGTTCGATCAGCAGACACGCACGTCAGTACTTGAACATTCTCCATATCTTCCTATTAGTGCCCTGTTCTGAAACTAAAACACAGACAGGCAGGCAGACAGACACTCACCGTTGGACATGTTTATGATACAACAATACGTGGGTGGATCCAAAATTTTCCGGACTGGTGCCACCATCTGCACAGCAGTTGTGTTAGCGCCAAGCACCGGTAGATGGTAGGACAACCATGTTTAGCGATTCTGCTTGCCAAGTTTCACG
>Ga0123357_10008281_pt1 | contig 12971 bp, 8 predicted proteins | sample TergutEmb28metaG_FD_89873 | JGI IMG/M metagenome (GOLD analysis project Ga0123357, IMG submission 89873) | Embiratermes neotenicus P4 segment gut microbial communities from Petit-Saut dam, French Guiana - Emb289 P4 | ecosystem: Host-associated > Arthropoda: Insects > Digestive system > Gut ...
ATCCCGTCAGGCTTAACATCTGTACCGGATTTTTCCTTACTTTGTCGTATTCCATTTTACGTTTTTGGGCGCAAAGGTATGTAAAAGAACGCTATATTTATTTATTGAATATAAACTCTAATATTTATAAAATAGTTACCTTCTTAATTATTCTATCTTGTCCGTCGGTTAGTTTTATAATGTAAATTCCCGATTTTAGATTGTTCAACGGTATTTTGTCGGAATTTACATCTTGGCTCAACAGTTGTCTGCCCAAAATATCATACACATATATTTTACCGTTAATCAGGCTCTTTGACAAACAAACCATTCGATTAATTACCTTAAAATCAATATTATCCGGAAGAACGGCAGGTATGGAGGTATTATCCGTCAACTCCGAACCGTATTTCCCCAGCAAAATACGATATACTCTCATAAACGTACCTTTCGAGCGCTGTATCCTCAATGCAACCGGCTCGTCTGTGTCGAGATCATAAGTCAGTCTGACGTCCGTATTTTTTTCAGCGCTCCAAGGGACGTCCCATATATGCTCCGGCATTGTTTTCCAATCACCGAAAGCATCGATTTCTTCGTCATCGCTTATGTTTTCTCTCCCGCCGACTTCAACATAAACATTCCCGGTATTGGGGCTTGCCGCATCGCTACCGTGTGCAACATACAGCATCAGTCTGCCTGCATTATCCGTTTTCGGAAACTCTATATAGGACATCGTATTGTTTGCCCTGAAACGAATGCCGTATTCAAACGTTTTGTCGCATATCGAAGTAAAAGGAGCGCTTTCTCTCCAAACGGGCGAGTTGAAAATAAAATTATCGCCACTGACCGTTACGGGTACGGGGATATTTGTCCCTCCGTTATCCCACATAGCTCCGGAATTAATTGTGCCAAGGTCAACCTGCGTTGCCGATTTGAATGCGTCCAACCATTCGTCCGAACTGAAGTTGACATCAAACCAGACTTCTTGCGGTTCGAGTTCCGGATGCTCCGGTTCCTTCGGTTCCGTTATTAAACGACCTGCCGGCACACCGATTCTTGTAGCCGTTTCGTTCCATTTTGCAACCATATCTTTCAATTTATCGGGCAGTTCCGATGCAAGATTATGCAATTCACACGGGTCTTTTTTGATGTCGTACAATTCTAACTGATTAGCGGGGGAACTGCCGTCGGATAATGCAAAATTTTTGGTAACGAGTTTATAATCACCGTCAAAAATAGCGCGATTGCTTTCGTGTTCGACAAACAAACTACGTTCCGGAATAGTATTACCTGTAAACTGCGGCTTCAGACTTTTGCCTTCCATCGGCAATACGACATGTGAATTGTATTTTTCAGGATAAGTCGAACCGGTTACATCTACGATTGTTGCCATAACATCTATTATATGAGCCGGTTGATCGACCCATGAACCGGGGTTGCTGATTTTGCCGGGGTAAAAAATGATTCCCGGCGTGCGGATTCCGCCTTCGTGAGCAAAATGCTTATATAAACGGAAAGGCGTATTGGCGACATTTGCCCATCCTCCGCCAAGGTTCATTCTCGGAAAAGACGGTGGGTCGTTTGCCTGCCCCATGGTATATAAATCACTCAACTGGCGTGGATTAGGATTTCCGTACAGATTTCCCTCATAATTGCCTCCGTTGTCCGACAGAATCAGAATGAGCGTATTATCCAATTGATTAGTCGCTTTGAGTTCATCTACCACTTTCTTTACGTTATTGTCTATTTGCGTGATGGCAGCGGCATAAACTGCCATTCGACGGGCGAGGTCATTTTTTCGCGTATTGTCCAATGTATTCCATGCAGGTATCGGCGTATTTGCCGGAACGATGGCGTCGCTGCGCGGCGAAAGTTCATAATTTTCGTCGATAACGCCCAATTCTTTCTGCTTTTGGAAACGATACGCCCGCGTCTTGTCCCAACCATCCTCGTAATGATAGTAATCTTCATCACCGGGATTGGGATCGGCAACATCGGTGTATTTATCCGCAATTTCTGCCGGTCCGCTTATCGGAAAATGCGGAGCGTTGAAAGCCATATATATGAAAAAAGGCTTGCCGTCTCCCTTGCCGATGCTGTGATCAATGAATTTCACGGTATAATCGCCGATAGCGTCCGTTTGATGAAAACGCCGTCCTTCATAGTTGTCCCACGTGATTTCGTTATTCTCCGATTTCAATCCGTAAAGCGAGATGTCCCAAAAATTGGCATTATCGCCATCTGCATTGGGTCCCATTCCGAATACATGCTGAAAGCCGCGGCTCACGGGGTCGCGCTTAACATCCGTTGTTCCCAAATGCCATTTTCCCGCCATGTAAGTTCGATATCCGTTATCCTTCAATAACTCGGCAATAGTAATATTATTGTCTGTTCTCAAATTGGGTAAAGAAGCGCCGGGATTTACGGCAACCTGTTGCGCATATAGCCCCGTTAATATCGAACAACGCGACGGAGAAGAGCGGGCAGTATTATAAAATTGCCGGTATCTCAAACCGTTTTGCGCTAAACTGTCAATTTCGGGCGTTCGGATTTCGCTTCCGTAACACCCGAAGTCCGACCAGCCCAAATCATCCACCAATATGAGGATGATATTCGGCTTACTCTCCTGTACTTGTGCATATCCTGCCGTCAGAGGAAGGCAAGCGCTTGTTGCACAGATAGATATATGTTTTATATTCATAAAAATTCTTTTAAGACAACCTCGCCCGATTTTTGTATCATTGAATTTCTCCCTGATACTCTTATTTTATAATAACCTTTTTAACCGCTTCGCCTTCTTTCGTAATCAGTTTTACAATATAAGCGCCGGCGTTAATATCTTGTAAATCAACTTTATTTGAATTTACTTTGCAGTTAAAAACCTTGATTCCGGCAAGATTAAAAACCGACAGGTCGGCGTTGTTTACATTTCCTGAAAAGTTCAGCGTTTTACCCGTTACAAACAAATCGGGTTTTTCGCTAACCGGCGATTGTACGGACGTGCCATCGTCAAACTTTTCCACTACAATACGGAATATCTTCATAAATCTCTGTTCAGCTTTCCATATTCTCAAAGTAACCGGTTCATTTATATTAATGTTGTCGTAAACCGCCTCAAAATCGAGCGCGCCGGTAGGGGTAAGGTTGTTCGTACCAGGTATTGTAATGGCATCACCCACATTATCCCAGCCTCCATCGCTGTTCTTTTTTTGGAGAGATAAGTGACTCTCTGTTGTCGCATTTTGATTTTGTGCATACACAGTAACCTTGCTTACATTTGCTACTTCAGGAAATTCAATGAAAGATTCAGGTGGATTGGTACCGGTGCTATTTCTAAGCCTGATGCTATATTCAAACGTTTCGCCGCAAACTGAAGTAAATGCCGCATCTCTAAAGCCATTGGCATTGATTCTAAACGTTCCGTATGGAAGAACCACATTTTCCAGCACAAAAGTATTGCCGCTTGCAAAATTAAGAGCATTACCCGCTTGCAACGTGTCCATCCTTATCTCATTAGGGGGAGTAGTGGCATTAGCGGGATTCTCCGTATTAGCGGGATCAAGACTTGCCGTATGGAGAGCATCCCACCATTCCTTTTCGCCAAAATTAGCGTCAAACCACACGCTTTGCGCCTTAACACCGGTAAACAATGCCAAAGCCATCATCAGAGTAATTAATTTAGATTTCATAATAAATTGTTTTTTTAATTAATAAATATTGTTAATAATTAAACCTTAATAAAAATTTCTTTTTTGATACAGTCAGCTGTTTTCAGGCAGATTACATACATTCCCATATTTAACGACGACACAGGAACAGTGATTTTGTCCGTATTGCAGGGAAAATTACGGGAATCAATAATGCGTCCTGATAAATCGCAGATTTCAATATTGCCTGCTTTCGAACTGGAAATCATAACTGTAATTTCATCTTTTACCGGATTAGGGAAAAAAAAAGATGATTTTTCTGTTTTAGTTGAAGGAATAGCCGATTGAGAAGACGACGGATAATTTTGCGGCGTATTGGTAGGTCCGCTGATAAACATGTTTCCGTTCGCATCAAACCCCATTCTGTCGATATTCACTTTACGCGGACCTCCGCCCAATTGGGCAAGATTGATGTGCGAATGATAGACGCATATCAATTCTGTTCCATCGGGAGAAGTCGTTACGGCGTTATGTCCCGTACCGGTTATTGCCGGACCTTTATTCCCGTTAATCAATATCGGGTTGCCGCTATATTTTGTGTATGTTCCCAGCGGCGATGTGGAAGTGGCATAGCCGACCGCATATTTGGCGTTGCCATATCCGTTTCCCGAATACATCAGGTAATAGAGACCGTTATGTTTCACCATTGCCGGCGCTTCGGCAACATTGTTTTCCCATGAAAGCGTCGGAACAAACAATTGTTTTGCCGCGCCAATAACGCCCGACAAATCAGGCTTCAATTCAATGCCCCATATTTCGCTCACTCCATTGTTTTGAGCGAGTGCTAGCGAATAAAACAGGTAGGTACGTCCATCATCGTCAATAAAAATATCCGAATCAATACATCCTTTTGTTCCCAAATTGTAAAATGGAGTGGTGTTCACATCATCAAAAGGACCTGTAGGAGAAGTCGATCTTGCCAAACCTATTCTCTTTGGGGAGTCGGCAGTTTCTGAGGCGGTATAGTTCAGATAATAGTAGTTTCCCAGCTTGACGACTTCCGGCGCCCAAAAATTTGCAGTCGCCCATTTGGCTCTGGCTTTCGGAAAGGCTTTTCCTTTATATGTCCAATTGACCAGGTCTTTTGAGGAAAAAACGGGAAATCCGGCTCCGGTTACATAACAGTAATAAGTGCCGTCTGTATCCTTTAATACAAAAGGGTCGGCAGACGAATCAAGATCGTAATCGCCCGGATTTATCACAGCATTTGTATAAGTATCGCCTGCCGAAAGCGATGTAATGCTTGCAACAAATAAGAATAAAATGATTATCTGTTTCATAATGTTTATATTTAATATTACCATCCCGGATTATTCTCCGTTATATTTTTATTATTTTCTATTTCGTTCGTTGGAATCGGGAACAAACGGTAGCGATTCGGTTTTGCCCTGTAATCGCAAATCCGCTGAAAACAATCCCAATAAACATAATTTTTATTATCCCATGAAACTCCATTGTCACTGGACGAAGGCAATGATCTCGGATATCTTCCTTCGTCGGAAAACATCCTGAACCTGTAATCAAACATTGTTTCGGAGCCGTCGGGACTTTTCATTCTGACTAAGTCGAACCATCTCGTTCCTTCGCCAATCAATTCCAGACCGCGTTCTTTCAAAATAATCGAACGCATGGTGCCTTTGTCAGTCGCAGTCGCTGAAGTTAAAAGCTCCGGCACCTGCCTGAATCCATCGGTAGTGGTTCCTGCCCGCGATGCGCGATTGCGCACTACGTTCAAAGCGTCGATTGCTTCGTTCAGCCGGTCAAGTTCGTTTAATGCCTCTGCTTTTATCAGGTATATTTCGGAAAACCGGATAATATCCAAATCACAGCCCTGATTCCTGATATCTTTACCATTGGGATCCATGTATTTTTTCACGAAAGGAGCCGACGACATTAAGTTTGGATTGCTGCTTGTGCCAAGATACGCGAACGGACAGGCGACAATATCGCGATTGTTATTGGTATTCGTCCAACGGTAGAAAAACGACGATTCTATCCTGTAATCCAGCGTATCGAGTACGGAACGCGTACTTCCCTGATGCGTATAGGTGCGGTCGTCGTAATACTCCTGAAAAAAGGCAGGCGTAATTTTGAACTGTCCAGAAGCTGTATTGCCCGCCACAGCGCCGCCAACATAGTTATTGGGCAGAAAACGGTAAGCGAACTCCGAACCTCGCGCAGGACCTAACGAAGCCATATCGTCAACAACAAACTGTAAAGAGAAAATGACTTCGCTGCCAACCAGCGATTCGTTCATAATATTCCACAGAAAAGCGTAATCGTCGAACAACCGGTACTTTCCTGAATTGATCACCGAATCGCACCAGTTTACCGATTCCTGAAATTCGTCGGCTGCGGTCAATTGAACGCCGTCGGGCGAGGTGTATGATTTGTTGTTATTGTTCAACCAGCTGGCAAAAGTGAGTTTTGCGCTTGCCATTATCGCTTGTGCGGCTCCTTTGGTCGCGCGTCCGCTTTTTACGGCAACTGCGGGACAATGTATGTTTGCCGAGTCGAGATCGGCGAAGATTTGCGCATAGACGTCCCCAACCGAAGCCCGGGGGAGATACAGATCGCTACCGCTATCCACCTTGTCTAAGCGTAGCGGCACATCTCCAAAGAGCCGGACGAGATAGTAATAAGAAAAGGCTCTCACGAAACGCGCCTCACTTGCATATTGAATATACTGAACAGACTGAGCGCTATCGGCAGAAGCAGCAAGCCGCTCAGCCTCCGATATAGTAGTATTGGTATGGCGGATGGTACGGTAGAGCACTCCCCAGAAATTATTGGTATTTGCGCCGGTATATGTTTTCAAGCCATAAGGAGCGGCAAGATCGTCTTTTGTTATTACATCGTCGGCGGTAACCGTAATTATGTAGAAGCCGTGTGATTTAAATCCGTCAGTGCCGCTAAATTCGGAATAGCATCCTTCAACCAGCGCATTTACGTCGTCTGTGTTGGAAACGTTGGGAACGCTCAGCGTATCGAAAAGTTTTTCATCCAGCGAACATGCCGAGAACAGACAGACAATCAGTAATATACAGGTCAATTTTATGATTGATAAAATAGTTTTCATTATTTTTTCCAATTAAAAGTTTATATTTAATCCCACCGAATAGGTTCGGGGAGCGGGAATTGTTCCCAAATCAATACCACCCGACAGCGGACGGTCGCCAAAAGCGCTTACCGCCGGGTCGTAACCTGTATATTTTGTAACAGTAAACAAATTATTTCCTGCAACGAAGATTTTCAGACTTTGTATAACAGGCGTATGTTTCAGTTTGAACGTATATGACAGATTCAGCTGTTGCAAGCGGAAATAGGAAGCGTCTTCAATCATCCAGTCGGGCAACCGCGCTTCCATAATACTTGCTTCATTACTTGGAGCAGGAATAATGCCGTTTCCTGTGCCGGGTCCTTGCCAACGGTTATCCCAGGCGTCCTGAAATACGTTTGTATTGGAATTTTTATTAAGCGTACCCATAGGCCAGCGATTTGCATTGAACATATCGTTGCCGTAACTTCCAACAAAAAAGACCGAAGCGGAAAAATTCTTCCACGAGAAATCGGTATTAAAGCCGTAGGTAAATTTCGCGAAAGGAGAACCCAATATGGTTTTATCCGCATCCGAGATGATACCGTCGCCATTTCTATCGACAAAAACAACTTTACCGGGTCGGGCGGATACCGCTTCAGGACCGGCAAGCACTTCCGCCCAATTCTGATACACGCCGGCTGTTTGATAGCCGTAAAACGAACCTATCTCATGACCGACCTTAGCGATGGTAGCCGCCTGTCCCATGTTGTAGTTTCCGCTTGAAAACAGTCCGATACCAAACATATCGTCCGTGTCGCCCAAACTGTTTACCTTGTTTTTCAAGAAGGAAATATTGCCGCCGAAATTCCAGCTGTATTTCTTTTTCTGAATGATACGCATTTTGAGTTCTATGTCAATTCCCTTGTTTTCAACTTCTCCTGCATTTACCGGATAGCTTCCGTAACCGGACGATATCGGCAATGATTTATTCAACAGTAAATTAGTCGTAAGTTTACGGTAGAAATCGACACTCATTTCAATGCGTTGTTTCCATAACCCAAAGTCGATACCGACAGATTGCTGCGTGGTACTTTCCCATGTCAAAATCGGATTCGCGAAAGAGGACTGTATATAAGATTGTCCGATAACTTCGCCCAAATTAACCTGCGATGTGGTCAGCGTCGCCTCAGTGGCTCCGATACCGATGTTTTCGTTGCCCGCCACGCCGTAACTCAGTCGCAGTTTAAGATTTGACAGATATTTTGCCGTCTTTGCCATGAACGCTTCGTTTGAAACATTCCACGCCAGACCGACTGAAGGGAAGAACGACCATTTATGTCCGGGCGCCAAACGGCTCGAACCGTCTGACCGTCCGGTAGCTACAACAGAATACCGGTCGTCGTAAGAATAGGTTGCGCGGGCTAATACCGACGCCAACGCACGTTCATTGTAAACCGTATAGGCTACTCCCTGGTATTGAGCTCCGTTCGTATGATAATAAGTAAGATCATCGCTCAAATAGCCGCTGTTTTGCTGGCTGTACTGATCGTTATACCATTTTTGCCATGTATAGCCTCCTACGGCGCTGATCCGGTGTTTTTTTAATACTTTATCAAAAGTCAGGAGGTTTTCAATCAGGTAATTCTGATTCTTATTATACGCATTCAGCGAGCGACCGTTATTGGCGTTTCCCTGCCAGGTGCCTCTTCCCCAGTATTGTTTTCGCGCCGCATCAAAGTTTTGATACGTTCCCCGCAAACTGTATGTCAGAAAAGGGAACAGCTTATACTTTATTTCCGCATTAAGCATCGTATTGATTAGATTTGTCCGGTCGGGAACCTTTTCGCGAAGCAAGACAGGGTTATTGCCCACAGCGTCTTCGAGGTCTCCGGTATCTGCATTGTAAACGCGGTCGGAAGGCTTAAATGCCAATCCCGCCAGAATAGCCGATCCTGACAAATTGCCCTGAACCGTCGATTGCGGGATCTGGTTTTTCAACGTATAGGTATAGCTGGAACGAAAATTAAGGGTCAATTTATCCGTCAGATTACGCGAGTAATTGAAACGGAGTGAACCGCGCTTCATATACGAATTTTTGATGATACCGTTGTTATCCGTATAACTCCCGCTTATCATAAAGTTTTCGTTTTTACTTCCTCCGGCAGCCGATATTTGATGGTCTTGCGTGTATCCCATACTGAAAAGTTCGTTCTGCCAGTTTATGTCCGGTGAAGCCGCAGCCGCAGCCATTGCTTCCGCATACGAATGATAAGTAGGGGTATAGCCCGATACAGCCGTTATCATATTTGCATCCGCCTCCCAAAGATATTGGAAATAGTCTTTGGTATTTAATACGCCTAATTTTTTGGGAACAAAGTTGAAATCGGAGCGGTGATTATACGTAATTTTCAATCTTCCACTCGGTTGTCCTGCCTTCGTGGTTATGAGGATTACGCCGTTAGCGCCTCTTGAACCGTAGATGGCGGTCGCCGAAGCGTCTTTAAGCACCTCGATCGACTCGATGTCGTTGGGATTAAGAGTTGCCAGCGGGTCGGACGACATTCGCGCGGTAACCTGATCTTGTCCCATTCCTGCCGAAGTAATGGACGTATTTCCATCGAAAGGCTGACCGTCTATCACATAAAGCGGTTGATTAGTGCCCGATACCGATGTTATCCCCCTGATGCTGAAAGAAAGCGCCGACCCCGGTTCGCCCGAATTGCCCAGTATATTGACTCCCGACATTTTGCCCAGCATGGCTTCGCCTACCGACAAAGCGGATGTTTCCGAGACGTCGCCCATTTTCATTGTGCTGATTGAACCGGTTAGATCCGATTTGCGCACTGTTCCGTATCCGACCGTTACTACTTCGTCGAGGATTTTAGTCGCTTCAGACAATTCGACATTAAGAACCTGCTGTTTATCTATTTTTATCGAAACCGGTTCAAATCCGATGTAAGAAAAATCCAACACATCGCCTTCAGAGACGGAAATTGAAAAATTTCCGTTTACATCGGTGCCTGTACCTTCTTTGGTGCCTTTTTTGATGACGCTGGCTCCGATAAGCGGTTCATCGCCCGATTTAACAGTACCGCTGATAGTCCGCTGCTGAGCGGTTGCATAGAAGCAAAAACACAATAACAGAATTGGTATAAGTAGTTTTTTCATATTTCTATTGTTGTTTTTCGAATACATAATTATACAGGAATTTTTCGCCGAGTATCAATCTGCCGTAAATGGCAATCTGGTTGATATAAAGCGTACCGCCGTTACCGCTTGCCATATTAGTCGTTATGCCTACATACAGCGAATCGCCTAATGCCGTAGAAGCCGCCGGCATAGTTACTGCACTCTGAGAACCGTCCTTGGGGAAGTCGTAAGCGGCATTGCCGTTATTTACAAAATCGTTCACCGTTTTGGCGGAAGTGCAAAACTGTACCTTGCTGTTGTTTAACGTCACCGGAAGACGGTAAGCTACAATATAAAAACTGTCCACAGCCAATTTTTCATCGCTCATTGATTTGAGTTTGAAATGCAGATTTTTACTGTTTGGGTTGTTGACATTGTTGAGAAAACCTGTAAAAGCCATTGTGGTGTCATTTTGCTGGCTGGTGGTAATTCCTACAAGTTCAATATCAGAAACCGAAATATCTTCGGGAAAATAGTCGGGCGAAAGGGAGCCGTTGTCGAAATCAAAATTCGCCAGCATCCGTATCGAATCATTGGATTCGCCCTTGCCGTAGCTGGGGTCGTAATACAGGTAATCAACATCCATCTGCCTATCGGTCAGTTTGTTGACAGTCATTTTGACTTTCGGGAACGCTAAGCCATTTTCATCCGTCATTTCAAGAGTTACCAACCGGTCGGCAATATAGTCAGTTTTGTAAATCCCTTTCAACAAAGGACTTGCCATCTTTTCATTCAACCGAAAAAAACAAGAGTCGTCATTGCGTAAAATCAAATAACCGGAACGCAACGAAGGATTAATGCCGGTCATATCTTTCTGTTCGGAATACAGTCCGGCAATATTCCACGTTCCGGTTATATTTTCCTGTGTGACAGGTAGTTCATTACCTACAATAGGTGGTTTTTCAAACTCCGAAGGCTGGTTATTTATTTCTTTACACGATAGCATAAAGAACGTTAACACTATTACCGATAAAAAAAATCGCACAATTTTTAACTCCATAATTAATTTATTTTACTGTTATTTTCTGTACTGCTTCTTTTCCTGCGCTTTTCAGTTTAAGAATGTATATTCCCTGATTTGCCGGAATCGAAACCTGATTATTTACCTGTGCGGCAAACAGCGTTTTGCCCGCGAGGTCAAACACCGAGAGGAACAGTGGTTCGGATACTGTAACTTCGATGCGGTTCTTTTCACCCTTTACACTCCACGACTGTGCGGCGTTCACAGCGCCTATGCCGGAGCCGCCGGTGTATGTTTGCCATTTAAATATGGGAAACTCACCTTCCTTTATCTGCCAGATTTCATTAAAATCCCAACCGACTCCGGAATAGGTAGCCTCCGTTTGCAATTCCGACAGGGTTTTCGCATTTCCGGAAGCTACATCAGGGAAATAACCCGCATCACTGCATGCAAAATAATTACCCGCCGCTGTTGCCATTACCGCAGTCGAGCAGAAAGGCTGGAGAGTAGTCCCTGATTTTGCTTTCGCCATCACAAAATCATTGCTCAGGGTTGCCGATACGTTGGCTTCTGCAGCCAGCAGACCGCAGGCATTGGCAGTAGCGGATTTTGTAACTTCTTCTATAGTTGCAGCCACATAACAATTTGTTACCCTTATGTCAGCAGGGGCGCCACCATCGTTAGCCACCTGGTTGTGCCGTCCGATAAGTCCCCCCACCCCTATGTTGCCGGTGGATGTTGTGCCTGCATTGGATATTACAGTCTGAGCGTCAACATAACAATTGCTGATTGTTGTCGTTCCCTGTTCGGTTGTTCTTCCAACCAAACCGCCTACTTCGTTGAAGTTGGCTCCTGATGTTGTTCCGGTAATCTTACAATTAACCACCGCTACGTTTTCTATCGTAGTGCCGCCTTGAAATATAACCGCTGCCAACGCACCGATGCAAGTTTGCGCGCTTTGCGTTGCCGAGATGTTAAAATTCTTAAGCGTCAAATTTTCAACCGTAGCCTTGGCAAAACGTCCGAAAAGCCCTCCTGCCAAACCGCCGCCCGTCCAGTTGTACGAGAGGTTTTCTATGGTATGTCCGTTACCATCGAAAGTTCCTTGAAAATCAAAATTGGCGCTGCCGCCATGAGTTCCTGAATTCAATCCAATCGGGAACCAATCGTTCACTTCCGTCATATCAATATCGTTCATTAAGACATAAAATTTGCCTGCTGTTGAATTATTAGCTAAATCCACCTGAGTTTTCATAGCTTTCAGATCTGTGACTGAAGCTATTTGATACGGGTCTTCCTCTGTTCCGCTTCCGCCTGAAAAAGACTGAGCGCAGATTTGCATCAATGGCATGCCAAGAATTATTGCTGCCATGAACCATTTTAATAAATTTTTTTTCATTGAAATTCAATTTTAAATAATAATTAATATTAATCTTGTTTAATAAATTTGCGAATAAACGGCGTATCCGATTCCGCCAGTGTAATTTTTATAACATATACTCCTTTATTCAGTCCGGATACGTCGATTACATTTTTATTTTCAAACGTATTCAACACTGTTTTTCCTTGCAGATCCATCACCTGTATTCGGTTAATGTTATATGAGTTACAACCGATATACAAAAAATCTTTGACCGGAACGGGGTATATATTTATCTCTCTTTCAATTATATTCGGAATTAAATTTATCTCCGACAATTTTATCAGTTTCCATTCGGAAGCCGGATCCGTGTTGCCGCTCTGAATAATGTCGGTATTGTCGCCATCCTGTTTCCCTTCTGCCGACAATCCTGTTTCAAAAGAAACAATCCGGTAGAATCCATCTGAAGTGGGCGTCAACAGGAATTTTTGCTTCGGCAGGTTTGTATTGTCATTTTGCTGCAATACGCAACCGCCGGTTATTTCCGCGAGTTCGACAATTTTTCCTGTTTGCTCGTTTTTCAGTTGATACACGCTATTGCCGGAATCGACAAAGCGCCAGCGCTGGTATTCCGATTCCGTATATTCTTTTTGAACGATTTTTATTTCGTTCACATCGGATTCCACATCCAAACTCATACACAAGCCGGATTTTTTATTTTGCAGGCAATAGATA
>Ga0123357_10008282_pt1 | contig 12971 bp, 14 predicted proteins | sample TergutEmb28metaG_FD_89873 | JGI IMG/M metagenome (GOLD analysis project Ga0123357, IMG submission 89873) | Embiratermes neotenicus P4 segment gut microbial communities from Petit-Saut dam, French Guiana - Emb289 P4 | ecosystem: Host-associated > Arthropoda: Insects > Digestive system > Gut ...
CCACCACTACCACCACCACCACCACCACCACCACCACTACTACTACTACTACTACTACTACTACTACTACTACTACTACTACTACTACTACTGCTACTTCTACTACTACTACTACCACCACCACCCACCACGACTATTACTACTATTTCTACTACTACCACTACTACTACTACCACTACCACCCACCACCACCACCACCACTACTAGTACCACTACTACTACTACTACTACTACTACCACCACCACCCACCACCACCACTATCACTAATACTACTACTTCTACTACTACTACTACCACTACCACTACCACCACCCACCACCAGTACTACTACTACTACTACTTCTACTACTACTACTACCACCACCACCCACCACGACTATTACTACTATTTCTACTACTACTACTACTACTACCACTACCACCCACCACCACCACCACTACTAGTACCACTACTACTACTACTACTACTACCACCACCCACCACCACCACTACCACTACTACTACTACTTCTACTACTACTACCACTACCACTACCACCACCCACCACCAGTACTACTACTACTACTACTACTACTACCACTACTACTACTACCACCACAACTACCACCACCACCCACCGCTACCACTACTACTACTACTACTACTACTACTACTATTACTACTACTACAAAACATGCCAGTTGTGCTTCAACCACTGTGTGATTAAAATAATGATATTCCTATAGGCTTCATTTCCGTCCTTGTATATCAATTGCACATTTCTTGCTTAACATTGGAAACATACTCGTAGTCGGTCTCAGACACGTCCTATGTTAAGAAATTTGTAGGCCTATTTCAGTCAGGCAGTGTATAAAATCAGATTTGATTGTCATAGCAAGATGAGAAATTCAAAGTTTCGCAGTCGCGAAAGCTGATCTTGAATCTTTTGTCATGGTTCCTAAGCCTGTAATTCAGTTACGATATTTTGGTGTTTCCGCATGGAACAACATGGCTGTCACTGGACGAATGTTCGTGAAATTTGACATTTGGTTATTTTTAGAAAATCTGTCAATAATGTTCAAATTTCATTAAAATCTGACAGGAATTACGAGTACATTACACGATGGTCTAGTATGTTTATGGTAATATCTAGCTGATTTATTCCTAGATGAGTAGTGTTTCAGACAAAAATAGTAGAGAAAACCACAACGCATTTATGTTCGATAGTTTTCCGAAAATCGTGGAACAATTTGGTACATCTGGACAGGCCAAAGATGACAACATAATATGGCGCATGTGGTTTGCATGCTTGATGACTAAGGCTACAGGCATACACCCAGACTATGTAATACTTCTTGCTTGTTCACGGTAACAGTGGTTACTCGAACGCGCCTCAATGTGATATTTATTCGTACATTGCCGTCTTGTTTTGTTAGTTGTAAGTTCTTACTTTAAGACAGTTTTGAAGGAGTCCGAAACTTTGTTTTAGTATACACAGATATATGGAAAAGTAAGAGGATAGGTGCAGTGTTGACGATAACAGCAAATGACGCTGATCGTGAATAAACACTTAGAACACTCTTACTGAACAAAGCCCTTGTTAGCGTCAGCATGATATGTAAATACGGTTGCTGAACATCACTGAAGGAGAAAAAGTGTAGTGTAATGGAGTACAATGGGTCGGTTTGTGTACAATCCGATCACATTTACAATATGAATGCCGTTTGCGGTAATTCTTTATATTAAAGATATGGCAAAGTGAGGGGCGACAGTGCAAAAAATTAACAGTTTATACAAGGTGGTAGATATACTTACCACAAGCTGTACCACTTGACAACTCGGTATTTTTCACACACAATGCATTTGTGTTCTTCTTACAATGTCACATTAAACAGCGATTGTTACTGTATACTGTGTACCTCACTGAGCTGCGTGTTTTCTTGTGGTTGGAACTGAATTTGTCTCTTATATTGATTCATTTCACTTTAAAGTTACACTTTATGCTTGCTATCATTCGATGCAGTACTTTTGTCTTGCAGTTAGCTGTACAAAGATATGAAGATTAAAATACACAGAACTATGATTTTGGTTTTCTTTTTGTATTGGTGTGAAACTTGGTCTTTCACACGGAGGAGGAACGTAAGTTGTTGGTGTTCGAGAAAAGGGTGCTGAGGAAGATATTTGGGGCTGAAAGGGACGAGGTAAGAGGGGAGTTGAGAAGACTACATAACGAGGAACTTTGTAGTCTGTACGCTTCGTCAAATATTTTTCGGGTGATCAGTTCAAGAAGAATGAGATAGTCAGGGCAAGTGGCGCGTATGGGGGAGACGACAGGTACATACTGGGTTTTGGTGCGGAAACCTGAGAGATAGAGGTCCCCTGCAATACCTAGGCCTAGATGTAACAATAATACTGAATAGGTGTTAAGTAAATCGGCTGAGAGGTCGTGGAATGGAATGAGCTGACTCTAGATATGGACAACTAGCGGGCTTTTTCGAAGACAGAAATAAACTTATGTTTATTGGACCGTGCATCATTGTGGTAGTTGAAGAATAAAAGATCAACTTCATGTCACTTGCTATTTTATTTCATTTCTTATGTGTTCAACATGTTTCGGACATTAATATATCCATCATCAGGAGCTTGCGACTGTTTTGTTAAACTACCACATTGGTCGTATTGTTCTTGGTTCGATGTGTGTTGGAGTTTCGGTGTGGTTGGGTTGGAGTGGTATCCGTGTTGCAGGCTGAAGCCTGGTAATTCAACAGAATAGTCGCAAGATTCTGATGATGGATATATTAATGTCCGAAACATGTTGAACACATAAGAAATGAAATAAAATAGCAATTGACATGAAGTTGATATTTTATTCTTCAACAGAAATAAACCTTCAGGTTTCATAAAGTTCAGAGAATTTCTTGACTAGCTGAGGACCTGTCAACTTCTCGAGAAGGATTCTGCTCCATGGAGTTGGTTCGTGGTTGTGTGCTGTGCTGAAAGTGTTTAGCGTAAGGCAAAACTTGCGGCTGAATTTCCAGTGTTAATAAATAGTTGTGTTTGACGGATAACGGTTAGTGTTACTGATATTGCTGCACAACATGTTGAGTCACTTCAAGGTTTCCAGTGCACATTTTTGTTTGTTTATTTGCAACTGTAATAAGCATAGTTCAGGTTTAATTGTATTGCCATTCCTGTACCTTTCCACGTAGGACCCGAGACAGTTGACGCATTTGTCATATAGTACAGGTTTTTCTACAACTCGGTGTTGGTACAGCAGATCTTGTCCCCTGGTCTCAACCTTTGTGTCACAAAGGTCTCCATCTCGCCATCGTCCTCATTTTCGTGTTCGCCAGCCAAATTTTGCTTCATCGCTGGAAACAGGTGATAATCACTCGGACACTTAACCGTCTGAAAAAATAACTGTCATTCTTCGGTGTTTTAGTGAAGAAACTTGTACGTCACAGAAATGTATTTTACCGCCAACCCCAGTACATGTTTAACCTACCTCTATTATTTTTCAGAAGCAATCGTGAAACACAGTGCTTTTTGAACAGCCAGTGTGTGCTCACCTGATCAAAAGAGTTTTCCACCCTTTCTCCAAAAGAATGTTCATTACCATGTTCACAACAACCCTTTATATTGAGCTGTATCAATCCAGTTTACCTCTTATAAGCTACTTCTTAAATTCCAGTCCCAAGTCCCTTGCCTTTTGCTTTTGTTTAATTGGTGCCTGCTATTCCAGTGACGTCAGAGAATGTGCGTAACATTCCGTATCATGTTTATGCCTTTAGATTTACTATTCAGTACATCTACATCTTTCATTTTTTCATGGCTCGACTGCCCTAGTGGCCTCCTTGTTTTTGGGGTTTCGAGATCACGGATGCACCACACTTGGTAGGACTCATCTGCAAGAGTGATCGGCCCGACGCAGAGACCTCTACTTGGCAACACAAAGCATTCACAAAAGAGAGACTTTCATACCCCGGCGGGATTCGAACCCGCAACCCCAGCAAGCGAGCGGCCATATACCCACGCCTTAGAACACGCGGTCACCGGTATCGGCACATTCACACGTACCACCCCTACATACTGTAGCCTCCTATTCCATCAGCAGAGTGAAGCGCCATGCTGTAGCGACGAGACGTCTATTTAACATGGTCCACTATTGTTACTATACCCAATTGTCTTTTATTCGAAAAGAATTGACCTATTATTAAACTCCCCCCCCCCCTCACAAACAAAAAACACTGCCCTATCATTGTTTGAAATTTTGTTTATTATAATTTTATTGGCTGTGTCATAGCACAAGCTTCTAACTGCGCAGCCTTTGGTTTAGTTCCAAGGGAATTTATGAATGATTCATGGTGAAGGAAGTAGCCCTTGAGCGCGATATGTCACATTTGCTAGTGTTCCGCTGCCAGTCAACATCTACAGTTACTCCATTCTCGCCTCTCACAGAGTGATAGCCCTGGTCAAGCAACACAGAATAACATCTTCTTTCTTTACGTCTGGGGCTTTATCTGTGTCCTGCAGTTGGCTAGGCGCAGAGTCACGCTGTTCAATTTTAATCATAATATTCATGTTACCTGATCGTGGGAGCAGCAAGATTAATGAATAGCTCTGTTGCAGATGTAATTTGCGTCAGCTTATAGAACAACGGAGTGCTTGTTGTATAGGTTATTGGAAGTTCAGGATTTATTGACACGTGGGTTCTACTGTGGCTTATGTTGTAAGCTCCAAAATGTTCGAACAGTCAAGGATAATGCATGGGACAAATTGATATTGCAATCAGGTGACCGTAGTCCAGATTTTTTCTACGCGATAAGAATAATAGGGCATATATTTGCCTCTTTTATACTGCACCCACGAGACCAGTGTTCATGGATTCCAACCATCGAGAAATAATAAGAAACGTGTCTTCCCGTACCAGAGCTTACCCTTAATGACTAAGTATTTGGTATAGAATTAAAGTATTTGTTTTGGACTTACCTTTTCTCATGCAAACTACATTATAGCTATTAAAAAGCATGAAAAGATGATTACTAGATCTGTGTACTGAAGAATTCGGTGTTAATACACACATCCCTGAGAAACACAATAATATAACTCAACCAATAAATCAGCGCTAATCTAACCTAAAGATTATAGCTATTAATTGAGCACTATTGCAGGTACCGAACTCTAATATGTGTGCAGTTGTTCCATGTTAATATTTCCTTGCGGATTTTGCATACATTTTTTCGTCAAGAATATTTAATTATTTCAGAAAACAATCAATTATTTGGATAATGAACCAATAACACAGAGTCGACGGTGTTTATTTAGTTACAAAACTGACTTTGTTACCGAAAATTGTTTGTAGTTTCAGACTTTTTTGTTTTAATCTTACTGCGACTCTAACGCTACGCACCAGACAGGCTGTGATCCATTCACTGTACCGCGTGACTGACACTGGCTGACATGCTACAAGAGCTGAACAGTCACAGAAACGTGGAACCCATAAATAACCTTGCACGATAGTAGGCGAGAACATCTGCGTATTCAATTCGAGTTTGAAGTAATCAAATATACCAAAGTCTCGCCAACTTGCTCAAAACGCAGAGTGATAAAAGTGGAAGGGAACAAACGCAGGCGGGTGGATGTAACAAATAGAGTAACGTTCGAGGAATTAATTTATGTCTTGACTATTTACGAACTTTATTTATACTAGAAAATTAAGTGCATTTAATATATGGTATGTTGTAATTCTACAAATACAGGTGCACTGAAATAACCTTATTTATATAAATTGCGATTGAAGACGATATAAAGTTATCTAAATACTTAACGGAGTAAAGTGAGTGTCGTAATGAATACGTGCTAATTGGGCTGTATTAAGAGTGAACGACTAAACGTTTGACATTCATTTGTAAAGAATAAAATGACGCAAAGTATTTACTTTAAATTAGTTGTAGATTTACTGATTGGATATTTTATGTACACGGCAAATTGCTATTGTTATCTGGTTAGACAAACAAGACAGACAATGTTCGTGTAACGTAATATCGAGGCGCGTTCGCCTAACTGTTGTTACCGTTGGCAGCAATGAGTGTTAAATATTATGAGTGTGTGACTGTATCCTTACCTTAGAAATCCGGGATGCAAAATTCTCTTTTCTGCGCCGTATTACATTGTAAACTGTGGCCTGCCTAGCCCTATGATGTTTGTGTCCACTTTATCTCGTAAAGGGCATTATTTTCGGAGAAACGTTAATGAAAATAATGTGTGTGCTGAGATTTTTTCTACAATTTTTTTTTTTTTTTTTTTTCTGAAAAACTACTCATTCTAAGAAGTACCGAGTGAGATTTTCTTTTCACAGTTTTACCGTGCATCTTGATATTATCACGTCTTCTGTATATCCAACTGAATGCACAACTGGATTGCTCTAGAAAAGTTTTAAAACTTACATTAAAATTTACATTAAAATGCTCCTAACTAACTATTTTAATAATTATAATTTTAGCTAAGCACAACAATAAGCTCCTTGTTGATGATTGTTAAACCGAAACATGTAGGAGAACTTTAATGTAAATTTTAATGTAAGTATTAACAATTTTTTAAAGCAAGCTAGTGCATTCAGTTGGATAAATGAAAGAACTGAGTGAGATGTTATCATCAATGTACACAAGTACTGTACACAAGTCTCTATGTACAGTACTGTACACAAGTCTCTATGTACAGTACTGTACACAAGTACTGTACACAGGTCTCTGTGTACAGTACCCGGTATTCTTGTCAGATTTTAAAGAAACTCAAATTTTTTCGACAGAGTTTCGAAAAATGATCAATATCAAATTTCATGAAAATCTGTTTGGCGGGAGGCGAGTCGTTACTTGCGGACGGACGGACACGGCGACAGACATTACGAAGCTAATAGCCACTTTTGGCCACTTCGTGAACGAGCTTGAAAAGCTGCAACCAAGATGTCCCAATTATTCATCTACTGGCAAGATTCGACGTCTATATTTTTAAGTTCGGGTCCTCTCAGTACTTTGAGTGTTATAGGGGCATACTGTATTTTATTCTTGCGTTGCTGTTCTAATTTCTATTTTGCTGTGGCGCAAAGTGGGCCTAGGCCGCCTCATCGTTGAAGTTTCTAGATCACACACAATTAGAGACACACACACACACACACTCACGGTAATACTCACCTGAACGAGCGATCAGCCCGCCCAAGAAGCCGCTACCAACACTACACACAGAAAACAAAACCGAGCGACAGTAAGGCCACACAGCCACCGGGATCGGCCACTTCTAATTACTACTGGGAAATAAAGGCTAACGACGCTAATTTAATGGCGTGTTATTTGGCGTCGCACAATTTGGATTGAATATAACGTAGGAAACAGAAAGGAGGCGGTTCTGTTTTATTTTAAACTACCAATCTGCCCAGAGGTACTGACTAAACCCATAAAATCCTCTGTGAGGATAGTCGTTGACCTCGCCGACACTGCACCTGATACTTTTCGGATTACAAACTGACACTCCTGTATGTGGACTGCAGTTAGGGACAGAGCCGTTTCATAGCCATGCTCTATTCCGGCTCCCTACTACGTTCGTGTGCTCACCCTCCTTGACACGCGAGTTTATCGACTATGGTTCTTGAAAGCATAGTATTCCTGCCCTGTGTTCTGGCCTTCCAGTGTTCGCGTTACTCCTCAAGTTCAGTCGTACATATCAGACTCTTTCCTCGTATTCGTCAGTGCCACAAGACTTGAGCCAACACAGTGCCTCACAGTGCTGCTACTTTCCACAACTTCTGCAGTTACCCTATTTACCATCTCATAAGACACTACAAGTGATAAAGACGCAGGACTTATGAATGCAGTAATGAACATTCGGGTTCCATAAAATGCGGAGAAATTTTTGATAAGCTGAAGATTTGTTAGCTTCTGAAGAAGGACTCTGCTCCTTGTGGTTAGTTAGACGCAGGGAATTACGTCTATTACCAACTAACTGTACTTGTTAAAATCGTTACTCCGACATGTTGTGGCTATATTTTTGCCATTTCGAAGGGATACCTGAATAATATTGACAAATTGTGCAATTTGGTAAGAAATATAACTTTTATGTGTATCTCATGGAAGTTTTTAATACCAGTAAGTAGAAATTCTAGTAATTTAGTGTAAAAAAACCTTATTCCTTCCGAATATGCCATTTAGCTGTGCAAGGCAGGACGTTATAATGAGAGATAAAGGAAAGGAAGAAGATAAATGAAGACTGTGACAGGAAGTAGGCTAACAGAAGTGAAAGAGACAGAAGGTGATGAAAGCGGAATGTGATAACGTGCGAAACGACGGCGGAAATTTCGGGCAGCCGTTACAGTGGGATGATGGAATGAAGACGAATGACGGAGGTATGAAAGAGAACGTTTAGAGGGAGATAGAGAGGGAGAATTACAGAAAGCGGAGAGAAGCAAAACTGATTTTCAGAGAAGGAGGGAGAGGAAGGAAAAATATTTTGAGAATGAGAGAAAGAATAAAAGGCTGGGAAGAATCAGTAGAAGTAGAAAAGAAAGAAAGAATAAATAGCAGGACGTAAAAAACTGTTTCCCTAACTTAACAGTAATTTTGCTGCTTCAGTTGGCCAGGAAGGCATTTTGTATTCTTTATCACTTATGTCTGAAAAGAGAGAGTCAAAATAAGGGAGGAACTAAAGAACTGTTATTCGAAATCACGTTGCTGACAGCGAAGGAAATTTTTACACTTCCAAGACATGCGTCTGAAATTACATAAGTGACAAATGGACTTCGACTAAGTAAGAATTTTGATGGATCTTGAATCACAATGCGATTAGAAACCGGTATATAATTTACTCAAAAAAATAATTAATCACAACCAACCCGGGGTTATGTGTTCGTTCGGAACATCAGACAAATAGGCGTAATTATTAAACTGGTTAGGGAAAGGTTTCCTCTTCCAAATTTTCTGAGTTTGTTTAGAAATTAATTTCTTTGCAATATATAAGAACTACACTCAGGGAAGGCATGAAGAAGAAGAAATCTCTGATCCATATTACTAGTCTGCAAAGCTCCGGAGCGGATTGCATTCTGATGTGTAATAGGCTTCTATATTAATAGTCGGTGGGAAATCCAGTTTCGATACATGTCGGCCAGTTGAAAGATACTGCGCGTGAAATGTCTACATGGTAGAATGTATGATGTTTAAATTTAATGTAATCCATATTCTGTACAATTGTTTGAATATACAATATTTAATCCAACAAATTACACAACTTAATAATAAATAATAATTTGTCACTTATGTCCCTCTTACATGTGTTCGGACTGTACAAGGTAATAATCAGGGAAGTATATAAGAAGGCACAAAAGTACGACAAATTCTGTCAAAGACGTACATGTATATTTACATAAAATATTGTAAATTAAAACTGCTAAATATTTTGAAAATGTAAGTCAGAGAAAAAACATATTACAGGTCTAAATTTTATATTTACCGTCCATATGGCCGACACACATCAATGTCAGTTTTGCCACCTTCATTCAAACGGCATGTTACTGTGTTGTCTGGTTGGTGTTATGCCATGGTGGACTACCGACGAAATTGAGTTTGATGTTGGACGGAAAAGGAAGATGAAGCATAAAACTTAGAACTGTAAAATATTTGCTAAGCGACTTATATTTTAAACATGTTCAGCAGTTTTAATTGACAATATTTTATTTAAATATACATGTACATCTTTGACAGAATTTTGTCTACTTGTTTACCTTTGTATATACCTCCGTGATGAAATTTTAGTGGTCGAAACGCGTATGAGTGACGAAGGATTTTTGTTTAGTTTTTTATTAAATACAGGGTTTTCATAAGAGAATGGCAGGATTGAGCGTGGCCACTGAAGAAAGCGTAGTTAAGGAACATGAACAAAATATGTTTTATTTTACTAGAAACAATACGAGAATTTCACATGGGCTCTATGATCACAAGACACATTGCGCTATTTTGCCCGTAAACAATATCAACACGGTGCAACAGCGCCAACGACAGACTGACATTGAGATTTTTTGACCTTGAGCCATCATTAGATGGGGACACCCAGTGAATGAAAAAAAAATATTTGATTGATGGAATCCATTGTTGCTACTTTCACAGTTTTATACTGCACGAGTCCTATATTATTGGCGTTCAACATCCTACCATTCTTTTTTATGAAAACCCATATTGTGTAATGAATGCCTTATATTCGGGTTGTTTAACATTCCCAATATATGGACAAAGTGTAGGGATAAGTGCAGACTGGGACAAGATCTGTTTCACAAATTTAATGATATATGAAAATACAGAAAACCACAATGAAATGGTATATGATATAGTGAAAATAAACCACATACTCACCATGAGGAAATAATTCAAGTTTATCTACAGCTATCGATATGAAATCCATTGGTTACCAAAAATGTCCAAAGATGGTATTTATGCTGCAGCATACCGCAGTCCACCTTGCTTATCTCCTCTCTGAAGCCGGGAAAATACCCGATGCCACTGCCAAGGGAACACAGGTGCTGGTACCTTACTTAATCCATGGAGCAGAGTCCTTCTGGAGAAGCTAACTGGTTTGCAGCTAGTCAAGAAATTCCCCGCATTTTATGGAACCCGAAGGTTCATTACCGCATTCACAAGTGCCCGCCACCTGTCCCTATCCTGAGCCAGCTCGATTCAGTACATACAACCACATCTAACTTCTTGAAGACCCACCTTAATATTATCTTCCCATCTACGCTTGGGTCTCCCAAGTGACCTCTTTCCCTCAGTTTTCCCCACCAAAACCCTGTAAAAGCTTCTCCTCTCCCCATACGCGCTACATGCCCCGTCCATCTCATTCTTATCGATTTTATCACACGAACAATATTGGGTGAGCAGTACAGACCATTAAGCTCCTCATTATCTAGTTTTCTCCATTCCATTCTTACCTCATCCCTCTTAGGTCCAAATACTCTCCCCAACACCCTATTCTCAAACACCCTCAGCCTACATTCCTCCCGGAATGTCAGCGAGCAAGATCCACAACCATACAAAACAACAGGCAAATTATAGTTCTGTATTTCTTAATCTTTAAATTTTTGGATAGCAAACTGGAAGGCAAAAGATTCTGTACCGAATGATAACAAGAATACCCTGACTTCAATCTGCTCTTAATTTCTTCCTGAATAGAATTTTGATTTGTTAAAGTTGTTCCCAAATATTTGAACTCTTCCACTCTTTCAAAGGAACTATTATCAGTCTTCATACTGCGACTTCGTCCTGCATTCTGATCTCGAGACATGACGATGTACCTAGTTTTATCAGCAGTTACATCTAATCCAGTCTCCTTGCTAGCCACTAACAAAACTTCTGCGTTTTCCTTTATAATATGTACACTTTCTCCCAATATATTAACATCATCGGCATAAACCAGAAGATTATGTTTACCATGTAATTTCAACCCGTTCTCGATTACCTGAAGCCTCCTAATGGTGTACTCTAAAGCAACGTTGAAAAGCACTGGACATAGAGCATCTCCCTGTTTCAAACCACTCATAATAGGAAACATGTCCGACAAATTCTTGCCTACCGGGATTCTGCTACATATTTTTCAGACATATTTTTATTACCCTTACAAGTTTCATGGGATACCATATTCAATGAGAATATTATACGAGTATAAGACCTCCCTCCTAACTGAATCATAACCTTTCTTGAAGTCTACAAAGAACTGATGCACTGCTTCATTGTACTCCCATTTTGTCTCTGGTATTTGACGAATGCAGAATATATGATCAGTAGTTGACCTGCTGCGTCGGAATCCACATTGATGATCCGCAATAATTTTCTCTGCATATGGAGTTAACTTTAACCGCAGGATGTTGGATACAATGTTGTACGTAGTTGGCAAAAGTGATATGCCCCTATAATTATTACAATCTGTTTTATCGCCCTTCTTATAGACAGGTACAATGATCGACTCCTTCCACTCCTCAGGCAGTTCCTCCTTATTCCAAATAGAAGTAATAAGTTTATGAATCTCACGGCGAATTGTCTTACCCCCTGCTTTAATAAATTCTGCTGGTATTTGATCAATACCTGGTGATTTGTGACTTTTTTTTAGCTTTTCAATAGCCAACTCAAGCTCAGAGGCTCTTGGCTCAGGTACTAGTGGTTCTGCTGTGTGTATTTCTGTCTGTCTAACATCATTTATCCCATGTACATTCAATATCTCAGCTGATCAAAAAATTCCGCGCATTTTGTGTATCATGATTGTTCATCACCATTTTCACAAGAGCCCGCCACTTCTCTCTATCTCCCTCCCTCCCTCTCTCTCTCTCTCTCTCCTCATCCAGATAGTCTAGTCCACGCCCTCATCTTCTTTTTGACGTTATATTTTAATATTATCCCCCACCTACTTCTAGGTTATCCAACTTTCCTTTTCCCTTCAGGTTATCTCACCAAAGACTCTATGAAACTCTTCTTTCCTCCATACGTGTTACATGTTCCGACCTTTCCTTCATTTGATTACCCGGATAATATTCGATTAGGATTGCAGATCATGAAGTTCTTTATTGTGCTGTCCTTCATTCTCGCGTTACCGTGTCCATGTTAGGACCAAATATCCTCAACACCCTATTCTCAAACACCTCAAGCTTATGTTCCTCTTTCAGTATGAACTATCAAGCTTTACACCCATACTAAACAAGCGGCGAAATTATGCTTTTGTAAATTTCAATCTTTTATATTTTTGGACGGCAAGCTGAAAGACAAACGCAGAAGCTTTAGTAGCTGCTACTATGGAGATTGGACTGGAAGTAAATGCTGATAAAACGAAGTACATGGTCATGGCTCGAGATCAGAATGCAGGACGAATTCACAGTGTGAGGATTGATAATAGTACCTTCGACAGGGTGGAGGACTTTAAATATTTGGGAACAACTTTAACAAATCAAAATTCTATTGCGGAAGA
>Ga0123357_10008284_pt1 | contig 12969 bp, 13 predicted proteins | sample TergutEmb28metaG_FD_89873 | JGI IMG/M metagenome (GOLD analysis project Ga0123357, IMG submission 89873) | Embiratermes neotenicus P4 segment gut microbial communities from Petit-Saut dam, French Guiana - Emb289 P4 | ecosystem: Host-associated > Arthropoda: Insects > Digestive system > Gut ...
GTACTGCAATCGCCGGGAACCGATTGCCGCGAGACCAAATGCGCTAAGGCCGAACCTGGTGAGACCGAGTGCTATTAGCCCAATGATGGCGGCAATCAGCAAAGAAATGACGTGGCGCCGCGCAAAAAGGATACCTTCATGCATAATCATGAAATCGTCTTCACGATTCGACGCTCATCGATCGACGACGGCTTGAACTCGACGCCAGTAGTCGCCAACAGGGCGATATATCTGTTCATGATCTACTTAGTCATTTTCGGGTGAGACAGTCATCCGTGGCCGGGTTCACACTTGTTCTGTCACCGATGCACAACTTGTTTCCCGTAATCACGTATTTCACAGGGTCCGATGGATAGTGATACATATCATAGAATGTCAAGTTACCATTGGCATCAGCAGTGTAGTAGACCATGTTCTGATTTGCATCCGCGGCTATCTGACACGACCCATCAGAATAGAAAACTGCGACGGTATGGCCCTGGTAGGTCCACGTTCCGACAATACCTCTCGCGCCGCCGAGAGTCGCAACCATAATCACGATCACAATAACTATCGCAATAACACCCCCGATAATCCAAGGGCGTCGACGAGCAAGCATCCCCCCGGTCCCGGTCGGTCTCATCACACCAGGGGCCTGCATCGACTGATATTGCGGTGCAGTTGGGGGCTGGATCTGAGACCAGTTAACCTGCGCCCCACACGTCCCACAGAACATGTCACCATTGCTCAGAGGTTGACCGCACCTACCGCACAACACAGCCACTACCACCCATTCCATTTCAAATGCTAAACAATTCACTTGGGTCACTCAGCGACATCGCAGAACTCGGCCCATATTTACAATATCACCATCGGCAGCGCATTATGAATAGTTTCACGGACGGCTTCACTTCTTACATTTCATGATCTCATGGAGACTATGACACATACAGAACTGACCTATCCGCAAGCAGAACACACGGGGCAAGTAAAACCCTGTCCCACCAAAACAGGACTGCTGTCACCCTTCAAGCTGAATTCGCATCAAAGTCATATCATCGTTGGCAATCGACTTCGACGACCGCGCTCGACTGATCGCATCTTCAACCTGATTGCGCGTGCCGGTGCATAGCAACCGCCAGATCGGCTGCTCATTAGATGCGCATACCATCGCCCAGTGGCTAAGCTCATCAGTCGCCGCAAGTAGCCAGTCACCCACACGCAAATCAGCGTCGATAAACCGGGCGTCTTTCACGCGATCGTTTCTTGACACCAACGGAGGCGAGTCGCTGAACTCAGTTTGACTGTGCAACGGAAACGAACCCACTGTATCGATAACGCCGCCAGTTTCACGAAGTTGGACGAGAACAGAATCGCCGACTGCCGCTGCCCGAAATGCAAACCCATCGGCATGCTGGAAAACCGCTAGTCCAAGAAATGTTGCATGCGAATCACGCGATATCGCATCAGCAACCCAGAACTGGTCGGATGGTGTATCAGACGAGTCAAAACGATTGGGTGCAGAAGCAAACCAATCGCGCAGCGCACGCCGCGAGTTCAGTGGCTTTTGTTCAACAAAGTCCTGGCAAAGAAACTTTGCCCATTCCCCAGACCGGAAAGAACTCGAAGCACCATCGGCAATTGCAAAATATCCATCGCAAGGGTTAAGACAAAACCCGTCTTCGTTCTCATCGTCCGAATTGCCTTCCTTGGGAAACGAAAACGCGTCAGACAAAACAACAGCGCCAGCGGATTCTTCGTTCTCACTCGTATCATGCGCTTGCAGCACGACACCGCCTGACAAAGCTGCGTCCTCAAGACTGCTCGCAGATTCTGGCATGATGAAGGCAACCAAGGCGGCGACAAGAGACAATAACACCAACAACCACCAATACCGTCGCAGTGATTCGCTCAAACACACGAATGCCACGAGCAGAATTACCCACAGAGCGAATACCATGAAGTGGCGAGACTTGGTTCGAATCATGGCCCAACCCGTCCCACGCGCGTGCCCACATTGAGGAAATGCGCGAGGGTATTGATATCCGCATTGAAGGCGAAGCCGCGTGCGCCGTCCTTGATATTAAGGCCCTGCGCTATGCCACTGGAAACCATGCCTGCCGGAAGGCAGCTAGACATATCGAATAGTTCTGTCGCATATTCACTATCCGCCAAAGGTGAATACGCTAAGTCACTGGGGAACAGTATCGGCTGCGCCGGAGTGGACGATAAGTTGATGTTAAAGACCAGCACCTCGCCATCGGATGTGCCTACCGATCTCAACCTATTTGCCCACACTATTGGGCGACCATCAGTGGACTCTCCATCAGTCAGATTGATAACGATAGGCGGAAACGCATCGGGATGCTGCTTGATCCAAGCCGCTATTATGCGACCTGTCTGATTCAGCGCGGCACACATCGGAGTGCCACCCCTGCTGATGGGCTCGACCCACACAGGTGAGTTTACGTGCGCGCCACTGTCGCCAGAAGGCTTGCGATCTACTCGCCGAGGGTGCATTGCGAGAGCCGACACTGGAGCGACACCGAACTCGTCCGCCCCTGGAATGTCAAGACATGGCACAACAACAGGCGCTCCGGACGGACCAGTCGAATATCCAAGCACCCCAACATATATGTAATCGCGCGGTGGCTCGCGCGGTGTCTTGACACACCTTAGGATCAGTTCATAGATGAGGCGATTGATCTGTTCGGCGACAGCAAGAGACTTTGGTACGACGCTGTCCGAAATTGTCTCGGCCATGGAATCCGACTGATCCAGCAGAGCAAGTATCAGTGCTGGGTTCAATCGGTCGATTCGACGTTCGTGGCTCATGGGTACGCTCCCGGTGGGTCGTTGGATATGTAGTTTGCTCAGAAGAAGGTGTGGGCGAGGAAGGCTCGGCGCTATGGGACGGTGTCGGCGGGTGAGTCACCTGTGGTACAGCCGCAGTCGTGGTGGAAGGACGACCTGATGGGCGCGACGATGGCGGAACCGACGGAGGAATCGTGCTAGTCGTCACAGGTTCAGTCGGTGTGGGCGCCGTAGTCGCAATCGGCGAAGGAGTGCCCGCGTCCACACTCACAGTTGTCGTCACGTATTGAGTAGCAACTGTGAAAGAACTGGACGGCTCGCGGTCGGTCGTTGGCATCGTTGTTGACGCCAGCCCTTGATGTGTACCAAGAATAGCGAGCGCGGCGATCACCAGCCCGAGGACTCCTGCGACACCGGCTCGTGTCAATCGCTGGTTCGAAACATTCATGGACGCGCCTGCATTGTGAACCTGATGAACGAGCCGCCAACTCGTAGCACGTCACCGGAAGACAACGGAACGGTGGCACCCGCAGGATAGGCCACTCCCTGAACCTCAATTGGTGCCATCACAACAACCTGCGCAGTCTCATCAATCTCAATGACTGCGTGAGTCTCCATCACACTGGGGTCATCGTTGAGACGAAGTGTACTTGTGAACGACGAACCAAGGCTAGAACTTCGACGGTCGAGGGAGATCTGACTACCACGCATCGGACCCTCTATGACGGTCAACGATGCCCGGCGCGTGATGCGATCAGCTACGCCTATGGCCAAACCGATCGTCGCGCAAGCAACAATAACTGCCACCACCATCGCAGTATCCACGCGTAACTCGAGCGCATGACCATCTGTTAGTTCCACAACGGAAGGCTTGGAAAGCAAGTAAATCCAACCGCCAAGGACGCCGCCGACAACACCGCCAAGGATGCCTCCCCCCACAGCGCGAGAACTTAGCCTAACGATGCCAGTTGCCAGTCCGACTGCGAAACCAACCGCACTCCAGGCAAACAGAACCGGTGCAGCAGCATTGAGGGAATCCGTCCCAAAGAAGATAAGTTCGAATAAACCCAGCGCACCCAGCGATAGGGCAAGCCCGAGGATGGCACCGAGGAAGCCATTCTTAAAGGCACTCTCCCAGGCCTGCATCGCGAGACGAGGAAGACACGCGAGGCAACCAGCGAACAGTGCTCCAACGAGGCCAATTAAAACCACTGCGCGGTACAGCAGCGGTGGGTCGGCAGCGCCGAAAATCAACAGGGCGATCACAGCGGCGATCAAGCTCGCTATGATCGCTGTCACGGCGCTGTTCTTCAAAATGAAGCGACCGATCCCCCGAGCTTCAAGCGTCGCTGTTGGCGCACTCAAGGTTGCAGCGCGAGATGGCGCGTCGAAGCTGGCGCGCGGGACAGTAGCTGCCATGGTGCCAACATCCTGTAGTGTTTGGCTTGCGGCTTGGGGACGTGCCTGACTGGTCTGGGGAGCCCAGATATTTGGATCGTCCCACCATTGCTCATCTGGAGCCTCGAGCGGCGGAGTCACCTGGCTGGATTTGGACGCGGGGCGAAGTATCGTCATCCCCAGCTGATCGTCAAGCTGGGCGGGCAATTTGATGGGGTCTGCCGCAGGGAGATCCGCTCCCAGTTGAAAAAGCGCGGCACGCAGCGTTGGCGGCGACGGAGAACAACAACAGTCATAAAGATACTTGGCCAGATTGCGAACCTGCAATTGGCTACTTCCCAGCAAGTGCTCCCATAGTTCCGTATAACCGGGCGTGAGATAGTCTTCTTTGCTGAAAATGAGGTTTTCACCCGAATTGAAACGCCAGAGTTGAGGATCCTCGGCCAGAGCCCGCAGACTAAGGCCGACGACCACTGCGCTGAACGCGTCAACATCGGGACCCCATGTGGCGACGGTGCGCTTGGGGTGTTGAAAGTTCGGATGACCGAACTCGTCTGGAGGGTTCCGTAGTGTCGGCACGTAGACCCCATCGAGGTCAATCAACTGGATCTGGCCGGCCTTGTCAACGAGAACATTGCCGCATTGAAGATCACCGTGTGCGATCCTTGCTGTGGCGAGATCCGTCATGCAAGCCGTCCAGGCATCGGCTAGGGCTCGAAGCTCTTCAGGTCGATCCAACATGTCTTCGACCGCAACATTCAGCGGCACCCCGGTCACCCATGGCATCACGACGGCTGGCCAAGTCGCATTATTAGCGCAGATGACAGAGTCACACCAAATCGCGGGCACTACAGCGTCGCAACGAACCTTTGCCATATAATCCGCCAGTTCGCGATATCTGATTCCTCCGTCGCCGGGCGCCCGGGTATAGCATCGCAAAGCGAGCGGCCCAGCATTCGAACTGAGTTCAAACACCACCACAGTCTGCCCGCTCGCAGTAGCTGGCATTCCCATCGCGTCGCGGGCAATTTTGACCGAACCAAATTGCTGGTCCAACCCTGACAGCGCATAACTTTGAATACCGTCGACGTAGTCAAGGGCAGTAGGCCAGCGCGTGACTTGCGGCACGACAGTAAGCGTCACTGGAGCATGCACCGGCGGTGCATAGAAAGCATCAGGCCACCTGCGCGTCACTGGTACACCCATCAGCGCGGTGGCTTTTTGCGATTGCGATACGGCAAGCGCTTTGACAAGATCTTGAGCCGTGGCAAAGCGCGCAGCAGGGTTGCGTTGAAGGCACCGCCTCAGTATCGAGGACAGGTCGTCAGAAACACGCAACGCTGCGACATCCGGTTCGGGGCCGGTCAGCGTCCGTACAATCACTTGCGACGTGGTGTCCTTGGAGGACGACGCAAACGGAGCATGCCCCGCGAGCAGCGTATACATCGTTGCCCCGAGTGAATAGATATCCGAAGCGGCTGAGGCTGGTTCGCCCATAAGGACCTCGGGCGCAGCGTAGGCAACCGACATCGACATACCAGCCGTGGGCAAAGTTCCTTCGGCAAGTTTGGCAATCCCGAAGTCGGCGAGCATCGGTTCACCGGCTTGGGAAAAAAGTATGTTTGCTGGCTTCACATCTCGGTGCAGCATGCCAGCCGCATGCACCACTGCCAGCGCACCGGCAATTCGGCTAGCAATCCGTCTTGTCGCGGACTCATCCAGCGGGCCGCTTTGCTCGATCCGGTCACGAAGAGATCCTTCGGGCGCGAACTCCATGATTAAGAAGGGATCTCCGTCGACGGTTCGTCCAGTTTGGAAAACCGTGACGATATTCGGATACCATCCCAACTGCCCGACGGCCGCGCATTCACGCTCGAAGGCCGCAATATCTTCAGCAGCGGCTTGGGAAAGATTGAAAACCTTTACAGCGACCGTTCGATTCAAATCCTCTTGCCGACATCGATACACTGAACCGAAACCACCTCGGCCGATCAGTACCTCATCGACGCAGCCTGGGATACCGAGCCTCACCGCATACCCCTCTCTGGGTTCATGTTTGCCTGCCGCACCCTCTGGCAAACGACAGGGGATTCGAACCCCTGGCCTCTGCCCCGGCATGGAAGCGCATTATCAACTGCGCCGATCTCGTTTCGGCACATGCCTTATTGCCTTGCTCGATCGTGCCCATCGAAACCAGCAATCACAATATAGCGACAGGCTCGCGAATCACGTTCACTACAAAGTACAAACCTGACGCCTTATGCGACCACTGGAATCACCATGAATATACCCGGTTACCAGCTAAAGCGCGATGGGGAGACCTCCCCATTTCATTTCAAGTACCACATCATCAGAATTATCAAACAACCATGATTCTTACCGTCACCCCATAAAGCCAATACATCCAATGGTGTCACACCATGCCGTTACTGGAGCCAGGAAATGTCGGATAGGGGTTGCCGCCGGATGGTGGGATGCCCCAGTTTCCAGTTGGCTGAGTCCTTTGGGCACCAACCACCGCACACATTATTGACCCGGCCGCCAGCACCAGGTACAGGATAATCGAGAAATAGTACCAACCCGAGTAATCCGCTGTAAGCAAGCCGTAGTTATCCTCTTGGTTCACCGTACTTGACACAATCGCCCTCAACACCATCAAGATAACAAACCCCACCACTGAAAGCGACGCCGTCGTCCAAAACAGCTTGCCGGCGAGGAACCCCAGTTTTGGCCGAAACTGCACAACCGCAAACACTGCAAAAGGCACCAACAGTAGCAGTATCGCAGCGAAGTTGCCGTCAATCTTCTGACTGTCGCCCAGAATCGACAGCGTCTTCCCGAAGGTGGCATTCCAGCCATTGAAGTTCAAAGACATCCCAAAGAGGCTGACCTTAAAAAGCGGCAGGAAGTAAATCAAGGCCAAAACCACAGAAATGACTTCAATGACGACGCCCACCTTCACCTGCAAGCCGCCGAGTGCAACCGACGCTGAGTCCCTATCCGCAAAGCTGATACCAGCTGAACTTCCCACAGACTTGACAGACTGGCCAATATCACCAAAGGTCATCTGAGAGAATGTCTTGCCATTGGGCGCGCCTTGAGGCCACTGCTGTGGCTGCATCCCAGGTTGCGCAGCGTCCCACTGCTGTTGCGGCTGCACACCGGGCTGTGTCGGCGCCCATTGTTGTGGTTGCTGCCCAGTTGGCATACCAGGCTGCACAGGACTCCACTGCTGCGGTTGCGCACCTGGTTGCGCAATTGGCCACTGTTGCGGTTGTACGTCAGGTTGTGCCTGCCACTGCTGGGGTGCTTGCTGCGGTTGTACAGCAGGTTGCACAGGGCTCCACTGTTGCGGCTGAGCTCCAGGCAGCGCGGAGCCTAACTGCTGGGGCGGCTGGGTTTCCGACGATTGGATGCCCTGGCGAGGTCTCGTGCGGCAGTTTAGGCACGGTGATCCATCTACCGGAAGCGGAGTTCCGCAGTTTGCGCAGTATTTGGGCATGTTGTAGTACCTCAGTCTTTCGTTGTTTCTGGGTTGTTTTCTACTTGGGAGTGCTTACGCGAGTTTGAATGTGCAATTGTCAGATGACGATCTGGAGCGCCTGCCAGTGATCGACCAGACGTCGAATGTCGATATGAAGCCGCTCGGCACGACCAGGGTTGATACAGCAATAGGCTCAAGCGCTGACGTTGCGGCATGGAACAGTCGTGGCACCACGGATCGCGTTTGACCCCTACGCCGCATTCGCGGCAACTGCTCGTAGCCGTGCCCACATCAATTCCTACATCAGCTTTATGTACCACGTGTTTTCAAAGAAGTTCTTCAAAGGATCGGTGCCATCCCTGCCCATGGGAATAGTGACTCGCAAATCCGTGTCACCGAAGGCGAAATCGGCGTCAACATTCGCAGTATTAGAACTTGGGAAGTCAATATTGTGGACGACAATCTGGAAGTCCGGCGATGCGCCACTTAGATCACCCAAACCCAGATGTAGCATGTCGAACACGTCGAAACCCACAGCTTTGGAACTGAGCCCTGCTACGATCCTGAACATAGCTTGCGTCTTGGGATCTAAACAAGAAATCATCTTGTCAATATCTTCATCCTTGTACGCCTGCGTGTATGTTGCTAACACAGCTTTGATCTTTTGTTCATCGGTCTTATGAAAGAAATAGAAGTACGATGCTGTCGCGACAGCGAGAACCAGCAGCACAGAAACGAGTTTCCACACAGGGTGAGATTTCTTGCCGGTGGCTCGAACCGCGGTGCTAGTATTGCCCACCACCCCATACACAGGAGAGCCGGGTGAAAACTGTGTGGCGACGATCGAAGCCCCACACTGTGCGCAAAACTGCGCACCTGGCTGGCATTGCGCTCCACAGCGATTACAAAACACCAAAGTTCACCGCCTTTTGCTTCCGCTTTGGTCGGCACTGCTTATAGGAACAGAAACAAAGACAGCTATGTGCAGGCGATAGCAGGACGGTCGTGCGGAACATCATGTCACACACAACCTCGCAGGCCACACCAGACCCGCAGCACCTAGCATAATCTCTTCCTTTCGAGTGATCATTCCCCAACATCTGGATCGCTCGCCATTGAACCAGCAACACGGATATACTCAGATGGATGACTAGCAAAATCCGTCTGCCATCCAGCATACATGGTCAGACAGATACGGTAAAGTCTTCTTGGTTGCCTGATGGGACGACTATAATTGTTCTCACCGCCCCAATGAAGGGATTTCAGTCATGGTGTCCCACCCGAACATTCCAGGATTAACGTATCAGCAGGACCTCGGATCGGGTGGCTTTGCCGACGTGTACCTGTATCGCCGTCAAATACCAGACCGGCTAGTGGCCATCAAAGTGTTGCGCACTAGCAGCATGGATGACGAGTTGGCCCAGCGCTTCACCAGACAAGCAAACTTGATGGCAGCACTTGCCCACCCCCACATCGCCAAAATCTATGTCGCCGGTATCACCGATCAACACCCATACATTGAAATGGCCTACTACCCCAACGGCAGCCTCCAAGATCAAATCAGTAAACAACCACTTTCTGTGCCCGATGTGATGCGCTTCGGCGTCCAACTATGTTCAGCTATCCAAACCGCCCATGATTTAAATCCACCGCTATTGCACCGCAACATCAAACCAGCCAACGTCCTGTTGGACGAATACAACGACCCCGTGCTGACAGACTTCGGCATCGCCACCCGCGTCAGCGACCAAAACCAAAACGACGCATCATCAGTGTATTGGGCCGCCCCTGAAGTCATGTTCCCAACCGCACCCATCGACCAACGCTCGGATGTGTACTCTTTAGGTGCACTGCTCTACCACCTACTAGCCGGACGCGCTCCATTCGTCATTCCCGGTGGCGATAATCACCCAGATGCAACAATGACGCGCACCCGCGATCTGGCAGTCCCATCTATTGGACGCCCAGATGTTCCTACATCGCTGGAACGCCTGTTGGCTATCACAATGAGTAAGAACCCAAGGTTCCGTCCAATTAACGCCACCGATCTTGCGCGTGCCCTGCAAACGATTGAGCAACAACAATATGGGTTTGCTCAAGTGACGCCATTCAAAATCAAAACCACCCAAACCAAACCTGCACCAGCCGCCGCACCAACCAACGCATACGAACGCACACAATACAGACCAACACCACAAAACCCGGCAACACTCATCGGTGCAACCCCACAACCTGACGGCGCGACCATCATCAAAGCTCCAACCCACAACCCTGAGCCATCGGGGATAGACGACAATGCAGGCTTCGTTCGCCAAACCACGCCGTCAGATCCCGGCACTGACCCAGGCGAGCCAAGGCAGCAGGCCCATCAACCGAAACCGCTGACCACTAGCAGATTACAACTGTTGGCAGACGCTGCCACCGAAGACGAGCAACTCGTACAGCAACCTCCACAAACTAGCCATCCAGCGACAGAAAACAGCACCGAAATCGGCGTCCAATACACAGCGATTGACGAATCAGTAACCCACGAGACAACCACCGCCATGGGCACCAAGAACAAACCCAATGTCGTTGGGCTTGTAATAGCAATAGTTGGTGTCATCATCATTGCATTAATTACCGTAGTTATCATCGTCACTAACGCAGCAACTCCGGTCAGAACGCCGTCAACCACAAACCCGCCGACCATAACAGCCACTACTCGACCGGCAGCCAGTGCCACACAGAGTATGCCAGTCACGCCGGGACCAACTGGGCTTCCACTTGAGGTTGGGGTATGCCTTACGGTATCACCGGGTGAACTTTCGGTGGCACCCCCAGATGACTGGATGTGGATGACCGTCGATTGTTCCAGTCCCGACGCTAGCGTCAAGCTGGTAAGCGTCAATTCAACCTGTCCAGAAAACCAAGGCTGCATGAGCTTCAAAAGCATCGTATCAATGTCAACATATCAAGTTAATGCGCTGCCGGTTGAGGGGGTGTGCTTCCCAGGCTACACGTCCAACAATTATGAAGTTGGATGGGCGTTCGTCTGGTCGCGTTGTGATAACTTCAAACGGGACCCCATGCTGGACACGGATGAGATTAGGCAGTCCATAATCAAACAATTCAAGGTGAAAGCAAGCAGCGTAAAACCAGCCGTTTTCAAAATCGAAAAGATCGGCACCACCCGGGCTGCCTGCACCCGCAGCCAAGAGGCTTGGACAAATGTTGTGCTCGACGGCAAGGCATACGTGCTGTGCATAACAAGAAACCCATAACAATGCACATCGGGCAATTCGACAACGCGGTGTATCACCAATAGACGGCTTGCGTCCGCGAAATCTTGATGCCGTGATGCGTCACCGTGTTCCAGCATGTGATGCCATCTTGAGCTGAATAGCACGCAACCGGGTCCTGAGGCCGGATATCTGAGACGTATGACATGGGGTAGTCGGTGCTCAAGGCAATTTGCCCATATCCCAAGACAGGCCCGTCAGGTAAATCCGGAATCTGATCCATCACTCTAACATCATTGGGCATACCAACACCAGTGCCGTCGTCGGCCACATAAAGCCCACGCGGTGCACACTCCATAACGTCAGTCGGACAATCATCGTTACGAGGATCATGCGGATAAGCAACACCCATGACCCGAGCAGTACATTCGACAGTTGGCCCATCAGACCAATCACACGACAGGTTACCCGTCGGGGATTTGAACCCATAATATGTGGTGGCCCCTCCGTCTACACCCGGAGCTTTGAAACCAGGCAGACGCACCGTGCTGGACACTGACGCCGCACAAACAATGCCAGCATCAACACCCGCTGGGATGTTAACACCATTTGCACAAGACGCAGCCGTCGCAACGGCTTGCTCAGTCGGCGTCGAAGAACTGCCTGATGCGTCCCCGGTACCTGATGAGTCACCATCAGCGTTGGCAACACCGCCGGTTTCACGACCACCACCAGATGCCGGTACGTTTTGCTCAACTGGTGCAGTAGATGTGATGGACGGCTGGCCACCACCCACCGGCTGATTGTTACCACTGCTCAATAGCGAACAGGACGTCAAAGTGCCGACCATAACAGCAGCAAACATTGCATTCAAAATGACTGACTTTTTCATCATATGCCCTAACAAAACATCCCATATTAGACAGGCCAAACACTACGCGTACGCATGTGACAGCGCAACGGGGAGAACTCCACCACCGACAGGACGACGATGAAGACAACACCGGCATCATGACCAGGGAAAAGAACCACATAGCGACCATTCCGGCGCAGGAAAGTCACCAGTAGATAGCTTGAGTCCGCGATATCTTGATGCCGTGATGCGTCACGGTGTTCCAGCATGTGATGCCATCTTGGGCTGAATAGCAAGCGACTGGACTATTCGGCGTGTTCGACTCTTGCATCATCGGGTAGTCAGTGCTGATTGCAGTCTGCCCGTAGCCTAAGACTGGCGCGCCAGAAACACTCTGTATTAAGTTGATTGGCCGCACGTCTTCATGCATATCAACGCCGGCGCTGTCGTCAGCTACATAGAGCCCGTCAGCGGAACACTCCGCGATGTCTTTTGGACAGCTGTCATTGCGTGGGTCGTGTGGATACGCCACGTCCAAGACGAGAGCAGAACACACCACGGTTGGGCCATCGTCATGGTACCAAGCGCACGCTAGATTACCTGTCGGAGATTTGAATCCGTAGTACACGTCATTGTCCCCAGAGTATGGGCTTTTGAACCCAGGCAAACGAACCGTACTGGGCAGGGAGGAAGCGCACACTATGGATGCATCAACACCTACTGGGATAGCAACACCATTTGCGCAAGACGCAGCCGTCGAAACGGCTTGCTCAGTCGGCGTCGAAGAACTGCCTGATGAGCCCCCGGTCCCTGATGAGTCACCATCAGCGTTGGTGACACCGCCGGTTTCACGGCCACCACCAGATGCCGGTGTATTTTGCTCAACTGGTGCAGCAAACGTGGTGGCCGGCTGACCATCACCCACCGGCTGATTGTTACCACTGCTTAACAGCGAACAGGACGTCAAAGTAGCGACCAGGAAAGCCGCCAACATGACATCCAGGATGACCGACTTTTTCATCATGCCCCCTAACAAAGAAATCCGCATTGGACCAGCCAAACATTACGCACACACACATGACAGCGCAACGGGGAGAACTCCACCTGCGACATCGGCGTTTGCGCCTCCAATTCAATCTCCTATTTAGTTACGTTAGCCCAAAGTCGGCAAGGCCAAAAGTCGTGCCTGCACAGACACTTCGGTTGTCGTGAAAACTCAA
>Ga0123357_10008285_pt1 | contig 12969 bp, 12 predicted proteins | sample TergutEmb28metaG_FD_89873 | JGI IMG/M metagenome (GOLD analysis project Ga0123357, IMG submission 89873) | Embiratermes neotenicus P4 segment gut microbial communities from Petit-Saut dam, French Guiana - Emb289 P4 | ecosystem: Host-associated > Arthropoda: Insects > Digestive system > Gut ...
ACTTCTTCGGTTGTGTAATTTTTAAGTTGTTTGACTTTGCGTCCCATAAGGATAATTAGTGTTTATGATTATTGGATGCAAAGATAATAATTATTTGTGTAATCTAAAAATGTAATTTATATAGTATGAAAAAAAGTACTGCGAAATAGATTTTTCATTGAATAATTTTAGTTACTTTTGCATACAAAAAAATGTAAGTGGTTAAGATATTGATTTTAAAATGATTGAGGTTAAGAATATTAATAAATCTTTTGATGGTAATACGGTTATAAAAAACATTTCAGCACGATTTGATACTGGCAAAACAAATATGATAATCGGACAAAGCGGTTCGGGGAAAACGGTTCTATTGAAATGTATTATAGGACTTTATTCAGCTGATTCGGGTCGCGTGGAATACGATGGGCGCAATCTGACCCAAATGAAAATGAGCGAAATACGCATGCTCAGACGCGAAGTGGGTATGCTCTTTCAGGGTTCGGCTTTGTTCGATTCGATGAGCGTACTGCAAAATGTGCTTTTTCCGATGGAAATGTTCTCCGACAAAACGAAAACGGAACAATTGGAACGCGCAAAATTTTGCCTTAATCGTGTAAATTTGCAAGAAAAATCATTTGTACTGATGCCTTCGGAAATTAGTGGAGGTATGCAAAAGAGAGTTGCAATAGCACGTGCCCTCGTTTTGCAGCCAAAATATCTTTTTTGCGATGAACCAAATTCCGGACTTGACCCTAAAACATCGTTAATTATTGACAAACTAATTCACGAACTTACTCGAGAGTTTAATATTACGACAATTATCAATTCACATGATATGAATTCGGTTATGGAAATCGGAGAAAATATTATTTTTATAAATAATGGTCAAAAGGCGTGGCAGGGGTCAAAAGAGCAGATTTTTGATTCACAAAATTCAGAATTGGAAGATTTTGTCTTTGCCTCAGAACTTTACAAAAAAGTTAAAATCTCACATACGAAAAAGATAAACCTAAATTTCATTGAAAATAATGAAAATGGAATTAAGAACAAAAACTAAAATATGATTGAAAAAATCCCAAAAGCTTTTTGCAATAATTTGACTATTAATTTTTTTACCTGTTCCTGCTTATGTTATTAATCATAAATTTTCGCGTTCTCACCTTCTAAAATGCGTATACCGGCTGTTGCTAATGCCTCCATCTCATCTTCGCCAGGGAACATTACAACGGGCAGAATCGGCTCTATCATTTCCTTAATATATTTCACAATAATCGGATTGTTGGCAATTCCACCGGTGATAATCACACATTCGGCTTTGCCTTTCAGAACAGGTATCATACTGCCTATTTCCTTTGCAATATTATATGCCATCGCTTGTAAAACTAATAACGCTTGTGAATCGCCTTCGTGGGCTTTCTGTTCTGCAATACGTCCATCATTTGTCCCCAAATGAGCCACCATTCCACCCTGTCCAACAAGCATTTTTGCTATTTGCTGTTCGGTATATTTTCCGCTAAAACACATTTTCATAAGTTGTTCGCCGTCAAGGGTTCCTGCGCGTTCCGGAGAAAAAGGACCGAAACCACCAAGTGCCTGATTTACATCAATTACACGCCCTTTGTGATGCGCAGCAACTGAGATTCCACCACCCAGATGAGCGATAATAACATTAAGCATTTCGTATGGAACGCCTTTTTGAGCAGCATATTTTCGCGCTATGGCTTTCTGATTTAATGCGTGAAAAATTGAACGGCGCGGAATTTGCGGCAGCCCACTTATACGCGCAACATCCTGCAACTCATCAACAACAACAGGATCGGCAATAAAAGCGCGACAATTAGGTATTTGCTGTGCAATTTCATCAGCGAGCATTGCTCCCAAATTACTTGCGTGGTTACCGTAACGGCAGGTGCGCAAATCGTCAAGCATCTTTTCATTGACATAATAAACTCCCGATTCTATAGGGTGAAGTAATCCGCCACGCCCAACAACAATTTCAAAGTCATCGGTTTTGATTTCATTTTCTACTAAAGTCTTCAAAATCATTCCTTTGCGAAAAAGAAACTGCTCAACAACGTTTGCAAAAGGCAGTAATTCTTCTATCGAATGACTGATATTTGTCATAAAAATCAGTTTCAGGTTTTCATAAACAGCTATTTTTGTGGAAGTAGAGCCGGGATTGATAGTTAAGATTTTTGCCATAAATATTAAAATTTAAATATGTGCAAAAATAATAATTTTTTTTGAAATAATATAAATTTTCTAAAAATCATTAATTTTGCACTTTTATTACTTGATATTTTTATGAAGAAAGCAGAATTGAAGCTCAAAAGAGGAGAGGACATTTATCTGTGCAGCCAAAAATTGTTGTTGATGGTCAGGGAGTTGCATTGCCTTGGTTTTGAAAAACTACGCATAATTCCGCATATTGCGCCTTCGGGTCTGTATTGGCGATGTGAGTTTGTGCCGAAAAAATATATTTTAAAAAATATTGGGACAAAAAAAAGTCAGAAAGCAGCAAAATATGTGTTTCCGTTTTATACCTCGGGTATGGAATTTAATTATTTTGAGTGGGAAGACGGCAAAAATCTTTCTTCCTTTGAAATGGCAGAACGTTTTGCCGACAAATTTCCTGAACTGATGGAAGATTGCCGTGGCGAAGACAAAAAATACGCCAAATGGTTTCTAAAAGTGCTTGCGACGCTCACTGAAAGCGACCTGCCTTTTTTTTCCAATGATTCTTTTGATGCTTATTCATACGTTCCGACAACAAAAGGAAATTTATTGGAGATGCCGCCAAAAGGTGAGGCGGAAAAATAGTTTATTTTTTTATTCTTATATAATTTCTAAAAAATAATTACCCAAATATATTTTGTAATATACTTATATTCAGAAACTTACAAGTTTGTTGTGTGTAACTTTCAATTATGATTTATATAATGTAAAATTTATCTTTTGGTGTCTTAAAATTATTTTATTTGAAAATCAGATTTTTATACATTTTTTATTATTTTGTCACAAATTTTTCAAACTATAAAAATATTATGAAGAAGAAAATTATACTCATAGGTATTTTAGTCATTGTCGTTGCTCTGTCAATTTTTATTTATTTTCGTTACTTTTTTGTTTTTGGTGATGGCGTTAAAGCCGGTGAAATGAATTATTTTGTCCATGAGGGCTATATTTTCAAAACCTACGAAGGAAAATTAATTCAGAGTGGCTACAAATCGACAACCACCACAACATTACAAAGCAACGAATTTCAATTTTCCGTTAGCGATAAAAATATTGCTGATTCGCTGATGCTTAGCAGCGGGAAACAGGTTGAGTTACACTATAAAAAATACCTCGCACCACTGCCGTGGCGCGGGGTAAGTGAATATGTAGTAGATAAAATTGTGTCTATCAATTAAAGCATTACTGCTTTATCGGTTCGCACTTTTTGCTCAACCAAGCGCGTTCTTCTACCGAAAGATTAGGAATTAGTTTTTTGTAAACAGTAGAATGATAATTATTTAACCAATCAATTTCCTTGTGTGTAAGTAAGTCAACATTAATCATTTGTGTGTCAATAGGAAATAGCGTTAAAGTTTCAAATTTTAAAAATTGCCCATATTCCGAATTTCCGGCTTCTTCTACTCTGACAAGGTTTTCGATACGAATACCATATTCATTTGTGCGGTAAAGCCCCGGCTCGTTCGAAATTATCATTCCAACCTGCAAAACCGTTGAGTTTTCTTCCATTCTAATATTTTGTGGACCTTCGTGTACGCAAAGGAAATGTCCAACTCCATGTCCGGTTCCATGTCCATAGTTTATTTTTTCGTCCCACAGTGCCTTGCGAGCAAGAATATCAAGTTGTGAGCCGCGCGTTCCGTCTGGGAAAATCGCCAATGCAAGTGCGATATGCCCTTTAAGAACAAGTGTAAAGTCGTTTTTTTGCTTAATAGCAGGCATTCCTACCGCAACGGTGCGCGTAATATCTGTTGTTCCTTCCAAATATTGCCCGCCAGAGTCGAGCAACAAAATATCTTTTGCTACAATTTTTCTGTCAGTTTCTGGAGTTGCGCTGTAATGCACAATGGCTCCGTCGGCAGCATAGCCGGCAATTGTCTCAAAACTTTCGCCGATAAAATTCTCCTGCTTGGAGCGGAAATGTTTAAGTTTTTCGGCAATGCTAATTTCAGTCAAATTTTGTTTACCGACACTTTCTTCAAACCATTTGAAAAATTTAACCAAAGCCACACCATCTTTTATCATCGCTGAGCGAATACCTTCTGCCTCAATATCATTTTTAACCGCTTTTAGTTGAAAAACAGGCGACATTGCATTACGAATTGTACAAGTAACAGGAATTGATTCAAAAAGTTGTTCGTTAAGTTTATTACCGTCAATAAAAATCGCTTTGTCCGAAGAAAGATTTTTTAATTCCGAATATATTGATAAATAGGGCTTTACATCAACATTTTCTGATTTCAAATAATTGGCAACTTCTGCTGTAATCTTTTTTTGGTCAATAAAAAGAGTTGCATTTTTTTCTTCAACCAAAGCATAGGCAATAGTTAAAGGATTGAAATTTACATCATTACTGCGAATATTAAACAGCCACGCAATATCGTCAAGAGCCGACATCACAAATATATCAGCATGTGATTTTTTCAGCGCCGAACGAACTTTCGTAAGTTTGTTAGTTGTACTTTCACCTGCATATTTTACATCATAAACAAAACATTGATTTGCAGGGAGTTCTGGTCTATCTGTCCAAATATCAGAAATTAAATCAATTGAAACAAGTTCGAGGTTGTTGATTTCCAAATCGGCTTTCATTTTTTGATACGCATTATAGGAAATCATTTGCGGATTAATCGCCACTTTTTCGCCTTTTTGTAATGTTTGAGCCAACCACGAAACAATATCCGGCGTCTGTGCCAATCCTTCTTTCATAAGTTCAAATCCGCTACCTTCGAGTTGATTTGCCGCCTGTAAAAAGTAGCGCGAGTCAGTCCATAGTGCAGCCTGTTTGGTGGTAACAACAGCCGTCCCTGCGGAGCCGTTAAACCCCGAAATCCATACACGTTCTTTCCAATATTCGGCAAAATATTCGCTGGCGTGAGGATCGGTTCCCGGCACAATGTATGCTGATACACAGTTTATTTTCATTGCATTACGCAACAGATCCAAGTTATTAAGTATTGTATTCATCTGATAATAAATTAAATAAAAAAATGTTATACAAAAATCGCATTGTTAACTATTGAGAAAATTCCTAATTGAAGGATTTGGAGTATTAACTTCTTTTGTAATCTGCCGAGTAAAAACTTACCAAAAGGCGCAGCCCGCCATTAGAAGCCAAATATCACTCCGGTGTTAAATTAATGTTGAATTTTCCAACCTCTGAACAATGCGATATATTAAATTATTGAAAATGTATTCTAAAAAATTATTATTTATTTTCTGTTCCGAAAAACTTTGCAAAGATACAATAAAAAACGCAAAGTACAAAATTATTTTTCAAAAAAACTTTTATTCATATAAAAAAATCAGTTGCTTTTTCCAAGTTGTCTTACCGAGGGAATTTGAAGTACTAATAATCCGATTAAAAAAATAGCGCTTCCAGCAATGATAAATGAATTTGTCAAGCCAATTTTTTCGGCAATAAATCCCGTTGCGAGCAATCCCGGAATTGAGGGCAGCAAAGAAAGTGAATCGTAAGTAGAAAAGGCGCGTCCGAGTTTGTCAGGTTCTATTGCCGTTTGTAAAATATAATTAAATGCGCTGTTCCAAATTGCCGCTGCTATACCACTAATAGCAGAAAAAACGGCAAACAAAATAAATCCGTTTTGGGGCAAGAGTCCGGAAAACAGAAACGTCAGTCCATCGAGCATACACATCAGAGCGATGAGAAATATTTTATTAAATTTATTAAAAATATTTGTACCGATTAAAAAGCCACCCAAAAGCATTCCACCGCTCCACACAATCTCAACGATACTCATTTGATAAGTATTTCCAAGAAAATAATTTAGCGTCATAAGCGGAAAAAGCGCAGCAACAGGCAAAATAAAAAACATTGCGCTCAAATCGCTGATAAACAACCATTTCATTCCTTTGCGCTTGAATATTGCTTGCAATCCGATTTTTAATTCATTGAGAAAATTAGGTTTTTGGTACGCATCTTTTTTGGGGTTTGGGATTGTAACAAAAAGGAGTGAAGTACTTGCAATCAATGCTCCGGCAACTTCCATCAACAATATATATTCCATATCAATAATATTTATCAAAAAAGCTGCCAGGGCAGGTCCGGCGATGTTGCAACTCGAATAAATGATCTGATTAATTCCCGAAATTCGCATAAACTGGTCTTCTGGGGCAAGCAGTGGTATGCTCGCTTTCATTGCAGGAGAATAAAAAGCATTTCCTGCGGAGCGCATCGCCGAAAGCAGATAAATATGCCATATTTCTATTTTTCCCAAATAAAAAATCAAGACCAAAACGGCGGTGCAAGCAGCCATAAACAAATCGGATACAATCATTATCAATTTTCTCTTCCACCTGTCGATATAAACGCCTGTAAATAAGCCAAGTACAAGTTGTGGTAGTAATGCAGAAACCATTCCTAACGCTAAAACCTGTGCCGATTTTGTTTCCAAAGTCATCCACAAAACGATTGCAAAACTAACGATAGAACTCGTAATGGAAGAGAAAAACTCGCCACCCCAAATAATTGCAAAAGTGCGTTTCCAGTTACTCATTGGGCTTATTTGATAATGTTTTTACCCATCTGCCTCGCTTTTTCTAAGGATTGTGGATTTTGTAAATCAATTACACTTTTATCTAATTGAGGAATAGTAATTTTTGATCCTATTTCTAATGAAGCAGGATTTTTGATTGTCGTTTTATTTGATTGATAAATATACACCCAGAAATCGGGATGTCCGTAATATTTACGCGCCAGAATGGCAAGGGTTGTTCCGCGAGTAACAATTTCTGTTGCCTTAATATTATTATAATCAGGAGTTTGCGGTGTCAATTTCTGTTCGGTCTTTGGTGTTGGCTTTGAGGATGAAATGCTGTCGGCTTTCGGCAAAGCAATAACAACAGAATCCTGCGTAATCAAGATTGAATCGCTTTTTATACTGTCATTGTGATTTTTTATTAACAAATCCCTTGCTCTGATAGTATCAACTTGAATTTTGTTTTTTATGATTACGCCGTGGACTTTATTGATTTTTGTATTTACTTGTGGAACAAATATATAAACAATCATCAGCAGTAAAATAACTAACAAAGGCAATAGAATTTTCCACCATATTATTTTTTTCCTGTTATCGTTTCGAGTAGATTTTCCTCTATAATAATACGAGTTTGGGGGTTCTTTAATTTCTTTATTCTCAAGATAATCTGTTTTTATATTGTTGATAAAAGGAGAATATTTTTCTTCTGTAAGCGGTGTTTGCTTCTCTTGCAGGTCTTCTTGTTGAGTTGATTTTAGATTATCAGTATTTGACGGCTTTGGAGAAAGTTCATTGATTTCATCTAAAATATTTTTTATTTCAATTGCCTGTTCTTCAAGTACTTTCAGCGGTTCAATAATGACTTCGTTTTTAAAATTGTTGTTTTCAGTATTGTCTACAGATTCATTATTTTCAAAATTCACAAACGTTTCATTTACATCTTCGATATCAACGGGCAAAAGGTGTGCAAATGGTTGATTCACAAATTCTTTTAATGATTTTTCGGGAATAAAAACAACTTTTGTATAACCTTCAATATTCATTTCTTTTCCCGTACTAATATTTATGATTCGACGCGGCTCAACAATTTTAGTCTTAAATGTACCTAAACCATTGATTTTTAGCGTATCGCCAGATATCAGAACCTCTTCTACAATTGCAAATAATCCTTTATAAAACTTTTCGGCAATTTGTTTTGTAAGCCCTGTTTTTTCTGCCGAAATTGCAGCAAGTTCTTGTAAGGTTACTTTATCTTTTCCCATAACTATTTGATTGATTTAATTTTATCTTTAAGAATATTGCTTGGACGAAAAATTACTGTAATTTTTGGCGGCATAAACATTCGTTTTTTTGTTAGCGGATTAAAAGAGACTTGTTCTTCTTTACGCTTGATTTCAAAAGTTCCAAAGCCCTGAATACCAATCGTTTGACCGTCAGAAAGATTTTGCTGAAACACATCAACAGTCGATTTGAACAAGGTTTTTACGTTTTCTTGAGAAAGTTCCGTTCTATTAGAAAGTACGTCTATTAACTCTTTATTATTCATTGATGAGTATGTTTTTGATTAATTTTTAGTAATATTCTGCAAAAATAAAAAAAATATTTATTTTTCGAATAAATTTAACTTTTGCAAAACCGGAATAACCTTCATTGGGCGCATGAAGTCCAATGAATTTTTTACTTTTATTTGTATGAATGGCAATATTATGTCGATTTATTTTCCACTCAATTTAATGTCTTTTATCATCAATTGAATGGAAGTATTGCCGTTAAATGTGTTTTCTTCGAGGGTATAGCAGATGTCCAAAGGGTCAAGGGCTTTGAGCGGCTCGTTATATTCGTACATACGAAAGGCGATTCCGTTCATAACATTTTCGCTGCCGGAATCCATAAGTTCGAGTTTTAAATGTTCCTGTTCTTTGCCAACAAGTCGGCTTGTGCCATAATCGAACACTTTGTGCGACACAAAAACGGGTTTCATATTGTCGGGTCCGAAGGGAGCAAACTGCTTTAAAATTCTGAAAAATTTTGGGGTAATATCTTTAAATTCAATTTCGGCATCTACTTCAATTTGTGGGGAAAGCAAGTCTTCGGTAATGTTTTGGCTGACGTATTTTTCAAAACGCTCGATAAAAAGCGGCAAGTTTTCAATTTTCAATGAAAGTCCGGCGGCGTAAGTATGCCCGCCAAAGTTTTCGAGCAAATCGCGGCAACTATCAACAGCCTTGTACAAATCGAATCCGGGAATTGAGCGTGCCGAACCCGACGCTAAACCGTTTGACTTTGTCATAACCACCGAAGGGCGATAAAATTCCTCTGTTAGCCGCGAGGCAACAATTCCAATAACGCCTTTGTGCCAGTCGGGATTATAAAGTACAATAGATTTTTTTTGCATCAGTTGTTTGTCCGATTTTACCAGCGCAATCGCCTCATCTGTAATGTTTTTGTCGAGTTCTTTACGGTCGTTATTGTACTCGTTGAGAATTTCACTTTTGCCTTTTACAAACGAACTTTTTTTAGAAACCAGCAGTTGCACTGCCTCCGAGGCAAGTTTTATGCGCCCGGTGGCATTAATGCGAGGTCCAATTTTAAAAACAATGTCGCTAATGGTAATTTCGCGGTCTGTTAGTCCGCACACATCAATAATTCCCTTTACTCCCGGCGACGGATTATTATTTATTTGTTTTAAACCCCAAAAAGCCAAAATACGGTTTTCGCCTGTTATCGGCACAATATCGGAGGCAATGCTTAGCGCAACCAAGTCGAGCAGCGGTATCAGTTCCGTAAACTCAATATTATTTTTTAAAGAAAAAGCGTGTAAAAGTTTAAAACCTACTCCGCAGCCCGAAAGATGTTTGTACGGATATTGACAATCAGTGCGTTTGGGGTCAAGGATGGCAACTGCCGACGGCAATTCTTCATCCGGAGTATGATGGTCGCAAACAATAAAATCTACTCCTAAATTTTTTGCGTATGCAATCCGTTCGCCTGCCTTAATACCGCAATCGAGCGTAATAACAAGCGTGTAACCATTTTTGACGGCATATTCAACTCCCTGATGTGAAACGCCGTAGCCCTCGTTGTAACGGTCTGGAAGGTAAAAGCCGATTTGTGTGGAATAATTTGTCAGAAAAAGATAAACCATTGCAACAGAAGTAGTTCCATCAACATCATAATCGCCGTAAATTAAAATTTTTTCGTTGTTATGCAAGGCAACAGTGAGGCGTTCCACCGCTGCATTCATATCAGCCATTAGGAAAGGGTCGTGCAGGTCATCGAGCGAAGGACGAAAAAACTTCCGCGCCTGTTCATAAGTATTTATTCCTCGCTGTACCAGCAGACGGGCAAGTATTGGATTGATACTCAACTGCTCGGCAAGTTTACTCTGAGCAATAATTTCTTCTTCTGCAAGGTTATTATATAGCCAGCGATTTGTCATTAATTTTTATTTTTTATTATTTTTTAATGAAAAAATTTTTATTGTAATAAATTAAATTTCAAAGGAATAACTTCCGATTCTATTTCCGTCTAAAAAAAATTCGGCGCGATATTTTCCCGACGGAAGCATTTCATCAACATTATAATAAATCACATCGTTGATTGCTTCATTGCTGTATTCAAAGTCTTTTCTTGCCGAAAAACTTATCATTTTCCCTTCAAAAGAAAAGACATTAGCGTTAGCGTTTTTTGTAAGCACAATATCATCAGGGCGTACTATTCGCAGGAAAATTGTTTTATCCCCTGCCTTTGCAGTAACATTTTTGGCGATTGTATAATTAAACTGAAATTTTGCAATTTGCGTAAGTTTCTTTGTGCTGCGCCCCTTGTCGTTTAGTGCGGTAAAATTGAAAGACGTCATTTCTATAATCGCCGCACGGGTAACTGTTTGAGTCAAATCCTCTTTTTCTTTTGCAAGTTGCTCAACGGTTTGCGCTGCCTCCTGATAACGTTGTTTAACTTCGATGTTTTCGTTTGTTAGTCGTTGATTTATAATATTTAACGAATCAATTTGGGCAATATAATATTGCATAATTTTTCTTACCGATGCAAGTTCGGTTTGCAACTCCTGAATACGCCGCGCATCGGTTGATTTTGTAATTTTTAGTTCGGTGAGCAATTGTTGAATTTTCATTTTTTGCTCGTCAACAAGTTTTATAAGAGAGTCATTTTTTATTGTAGGCGTAATATCCTGAAATTCATATACATAATCGGAATATTCTTTTTCAAGCCGTTGCTTTTCAATGTCCATCATTTCGGTGAGTGTTTGCATTTGCTCGTCCTGTTTTTGTGCTTTTAACATAAAAAACAGAGCCGCAGCAATCGCCAACATTGCGACAATCACCGCAATTGCAATAAAAATCTTATGCTTTGTTTGTAAAGCCATTTTTCTCTTTTTTTTTGCAAAAATAATGTTTTTTTTCGATTTTAATTAAAAAATACGAATTACATGTTAAAAATCCGATGCCTTCTTGCAATCGGAATTTCAATTGACAAAGCAAATACAACTTTAGGTGCAAAATATTTGAAAGTGCATAAAAAACATCTGGCAACCACTTATGACTGCTTAAATATTGTATATCCCACTTTATATGCGATTTGCTTCTGCAAGTTTGGCTTTTTCTATTCGGGAAAAACATTAACTCATGTTTGTGTGCTTATGCATTCTTAAAGGCAAGTAACATTGGTCACTTTGCAAACGGGGCACTAATGCCACCACAAAATTACCCAACCTTTACGCTACAAATATGTCATACTATCAATTTTTTGCCTTTTATATTTCTTTTTTGTGATATTTAATTTTGTGTTCCACTTTCACATGGTTGTAAATATGAACAAGATTGAGATTGTACTGTGTTTTTTTAATACATGTATAAATACAAAAAACTAAAAAAAGTGCAAACATAAATAAAAGTTTGCACTTTTCTTAGTTAATCAATCGCTTTGGTACGTTGTTGAGAATCAAAGAAAAAGAAAAACGCTGGTCCCCTATTGGAGTGTAAGTCCGAATTCCCCAATTATTATTAAAACCATTTTTTGAAACATTCGTAACCAAATCTGCATTTTGATTATTCATACGCTCTTTGGGTACAACGCTACGCATACTGCGAAAACCATTATCAAAGCCTAGAAAATCAGTTGGACTGCCTTTTGCTGCTTTAAAATTCTGAAAATGAGTTGTTGTATTAAAATTTGTGCCGTAACTTATTTGTATGGAATTTTCTGTCGGCATATTTTTTGTGGAAATTTTTACAAATCCTCCTGTGAAATCGGCAGGCAGTTCCGGCACCGGCGATTTTACGATTAAAATATTTTCAATTTGTCCGCCCGGTATCATATCAAAAGAGAAGGAACGGGTATCGGCTTCACTGCTTGGCACAGCGTTATTGTTTATCCACGCATTATTATAACGCTGTGATAAACCGCGGGCAATTATATAACGGTTGTCTAAAATTGAAATTCCCGGAATGCGTTTCATAACCTCTGATGCATCTTTGTCTTGCGTTTTTGCTATTTGCTGCGAAGAAATACCACTTACCACATTCAAAGCATTTTTTTGAAGATTAAGCATACTGATTTCACTATTCATTTTTCTAAAACCAATAACCGAAACGCTACTCAATTCTATTGGGTTATCTTCTTCAAGTGAAAAATTCAGATTTATTATTTCGTTGGATTTAACCTCAATTTCTACCTCCATTGTTTTGTAAGGAATAGCAGAAATTTTCATTTTTTGCTTTGTATCGGAAATGTCTGTAAGCAAAAACTGTCCATCAGCATCTGTTAGTGTCCCCAAATTAGTGCCTTCGATAATAATTGTAGCGCCTGCAATACCTTCTCCTGTTTTTTTATCGGAAATTTTTCCTGTGATACTGCTGCCTGTTTGAGCATAAATTTGTGTGAAAGAAATTAATAAAATTGCGGTTAAATAATACTTTTTTCCCATATAAATTTTAATAAAATTATGACGCAAAGATATTTTGTAGATGTTAAGAAATTATAACGGGGAAAAGAATATGTTGTATTCAAAAAAATACAATATTATTACAAAAAACTTTTTCATATTAATTATGACAGGATACTTCCTTTAATTTTTATTCAATCATATATTGTTCAAAAAACGAAAAATTCATGGGTTAGCCGCTACTTATTTTCAGTTCAACAGTTCCATAAAAAAAATCGTAATTGAAGGTGGTTTACGTTTTGAGTATTATTACAGAAAGTTAGAATCTATTATGCAGGATACAACGAGTAAAAA
>Ga0123357_10008286_pt1 | contig 12969 bp, 8 predicted proteins | sample TergutEmb28metaG_FD_89873 | JGI IMG/M metagenome (GOLD analysis project Ga0123357, IMG submission 89873) | Embiratermes neotenicus P4 segment gut microbial communities from Petit-Saut dam, French Guiana - Emb289 P4 | ecosystem: Host-associated > Arthropoda: Insects > Digestive system > Gut ...
AGCCCAGTCGAAGCGTATGTAACTATCCTTTGCCATACATTCATTGATTAGTGTGCTACAAATTTACAACTTATTTTTGAAAATAACCCTTTTTTTGAATCAGAAGTTCTGTATCTGTGAAAATCCGTGTCTTCTGCGTTCAAAGGGAGGCTGTCTCAAAAGTCTTTACGGCGATTATGTCATTGCGGGCTTGACCCGCAATCCCCTGATAATGAGTAATGTTTTTTCAGGAGATCCCGCGTCAAGCGCGGGATGACAGACTTTTGAGACAGCCTCATCTCTTATCCCGAACTCGGCGCAAAAACAAAATTCTCAGTATTTTTATTGCCATGTCTGAAATTTGCCGTATATTTCGGACAAAATTAAAGCACTATTCATATTATAAACAATAAACTACCATCATCATGGCAACAGTCAAACCATTCAGAGGAATACGCCCTCCCGTAGAATATGTAACCGAAGTGGCTTCGCGCCCGTACGACGTGTTGAACTCCGACGAAGCACGCGAGGAAGCCAGAGGGAATGAGAAGTCTCTGTATCACATCATCAAGCCGGAAATTGATTTTCCGGCGGGAACCGATGAACATGCGCCCGAAGTGTATGAGAAAGCGGCGGAAAACTTTCGCAAGTTTCAGGAAAAAGGCTGGCTGGTGCAAGACCACGATGAATGTTACTACGTTTATGCCCAGACCATGAACGGACGCACGCAATACGGTCTGGTTGTTGCTTCGTATGTGGACGACTATCTGAGCGGTAAAATCAAAAAGCACGAGCTGACCCGCAAAGATAAGGAAGAAGACCGCATGAAACATGTTCGCATCAACAATGCCAATCTGGAGCCGGTTTTCTTTGCTTATCCCGATAATCCGGAGTTAGATGTCCTCGTGCAGAAAACAGTCGAAAAGGCTCCCGAATATGATTTTGTTTCCGCGGATCGAATCGGACATCGTTTCTGGATGATCGATCATCCGGCGACGATCCGGAAAATTACGGAGCTGTTTGCCGATATTCCTTATTTATATATCGCCGACGGGCACCACCGTTCGGCGGCTGCTGCATTGGTCGGCGCTGAGAAAGCCAAACAAAATCCGGATCCTACCGGTAAGGAAGAATACAATTATTTTATGGCGGTTTGTTTTCCGGCCGGTCAACTGCGAATCATGGATTACAACCGTGTAGTGAAAGATTTGAACGGATGGAGCAAGGAAGAGTTTCTCCATAAACTGAGTGACGGTTTCCAGGTGACGCCTCAAGGCAAAACCGTCTATCATCCGGCACGGTTGCACAATTTCTCCCTGTATCTCGACGGGCAATGGTATTCGCTCGACGCTAAACCGGGGACGTACAACGATCAGGATCCGATCGACGTCTTGGATGTCACGATTTCTTCCCGCCTGATTCTCGACCAAATTTTAGGAATTAAAGACTTGCGTACCGATCAACGCATCGATTTTGTGGGCGGTCTGCGCGGATTGGAAGAATTGCGACGGCGGGTCGATAGCGGGGAAATGGCCGTCGCTCTGGCTCTTTATCCGGTTTCCATGAAGCAACTGATTGACATTGCCGATTCGGGGAACATTATGCCGCCGAAAACAACCTGGTTTGAACCCAAGCTGCGTTCGGGATTGGTTGTTCATGCGTTGGAATAAATTTTTTCAAACTATTTTTGGTTGTTATTGAGATTATTCATAAATTTGTCAAGTATTACCAATGACTGATATCATTAATTCTAAAATACACAGATGTTTAAGTTTTATTATTAAAAAATAATGGCTAAATCTATCCAAACGATCAAAATGGATCGAGATTTTTATGAAGCTGTGGAAAATTTAGCCACGATTCAATCTGAAAAATCTTTTCCTAACTCAAGCGAAAATCATGCGGTTGCTGTATTTAAAGCGATATTTAAAACTGCCAAAGGAAACGTTCGTATATATGCCGAAAATTTATGTGGCAGAATTCCAAATTCGGATGAATATATCAATGGATTAAAAGATTTCATTGTGAAAAGAAAAGGAAAAGTAGAAATTTTACTTGAAGAACAGCCCGGCAGTGAGAATTTGAAAGAAAAACCTATTTTCAAAATGTTGCGTTCGTTAAATGAGAAAAGTTATGAAATTAAACAAACCAATGCAAGAGCAACGTTAGAATATGGAAACTCAGAACAGGAGATTAACTTTACAACAGGAGGTGATACGATGTATCGAATAGAATATGATAAATTTAATAAAAAGGCATGGTGTTGCTTTAATAGCGAAAAAGTAACAAATAAATTGAATGTGCTATTTGATACGTTTTTTCCAGATGCCACTCCTGTTAAATTGGCTGGCGTTTAATCTTATTAATCAGTTCATTACTAATCTTGTTAGACTACATACTATGTTTAAGCCTCAAGCGGAATTTTTATGGTATTATGCCTCGTTTATGCAATTAGCTGCCACATTATTCTTTAGCAGCATCGTTATGTTTTATAAGTTTCCAAAGCATTTTTTTGGGTTTGATTCGGAAGAATTTTCCATTTTAGACATAACTATTGACAATTATCTGAACTCTGATGAAAGGAAAGGAGATAGTAAATCGAATTCAGAATGGGTTGAGAAAAAATCTTCTGAATATAAAGATAAAGCAAAAAAAGTGGGGGCGTACTGTAGATATTTTTCACACCATTCTATGTATATGTTTTTATTTTGTTTTTGCTTTTTAATTATTATCCCATTGCTATCCTATATTTCGGATGTAAGTATTTACAGGGTAAGCGTATTATTTTCTCTTTTAACGGCGCTCTATCTGATAGTTTTATTTTGGATTTTAAAAGAGATAAAACAAATAAATCCTTATAAATCAGTATTATTTCCCTTTATACTGTTATTAGTTATATCCTTATACCTGTGTTCTATTGCCTATCAAAATCACTTTCCCGTAGCTTATGGTTATATTTCAAAACACCATTTTATAATAGTTTTTTTGGTTGCTATTTTTTCCGTAATGCTTGATTTTTTGTATCTTGTAACTAATATAATGCTTTTAGCTTTGAATAAAAAAGAAATGGATAATCTACATAAATCGCTCACTGAAATTAAAGTAAAACAGCCTATTGATCCGGATACTATACAGATGAAATAGATTTTTATCTGATCAATATTTTTTACACTCCACCCTAAAGGGGACTTGAATGACAATACAATCCTGCATTGTGAACGCAGTGAAGAGTTGGCCGCGGGGGAGGCCAACTCTCAACTCTCAATTCTCAACTCTCCATTCTCAATTTATAACTCGTCACTTGTCCCTTGTCGCCTGTCACCCGCACAATCAGCACCTGTTGTTTGGGCAGGCCACTAATCTCAATCGAGTAACTTCCGTCTTGCACCGTTTTCAGGAGACGTCCCGAAACGTCATAGACTGCTACGCGTTGGATGGAGGAGTCCGATTGCACATACACATTTCCCGCTTGAGAATAAACCTTTACAGAGGAAATTCCGGTAGTCTGAAGAGCAGTGATTGTTGATTCCACCACGCCGGCATCTTGTGTGACACTGACGGTTTTAATGATTATGCCGGGCAAACTGACGGTGATCAGCGCTGTCCGTGAAGCCGTTGTTGGATTGGCTTCGGCCGTCACATTCATGATAATGTTTGCGTCGGTCGATTGGGATTCCACTACGGAAGACGTTAGCCACTGCGCATTGCAATCGAGCGCCCATTCTGCAGTGCATACGATTGTGACCGGTTGCGTTCCACCCGAAGCATCGAAATGCAACGACGCGGGCGATACCGACAGGAACGGCTCTACATCGTTCGTGCAGCTATCGCTGACGGCGTCGTAGTAATACGTGTCGCCGGAATATTCCGCCGTGAAGGTATAACTGCCCGGAGCGACGGGCGGCGCCAGCGTGTAAGTCGCCATACCGTATCTGTTCAACGATTTTGTAATGAGCTCCGTATCGCCTTCTTTGAAGGTGACTGTTCCGGTCGGCGTTGCACAACCCGCTGCCTGGGAGACCGTAGCAGTCAGGAGTATGGAATTGTTGGTATAGGTGCCGCCGATTGCCGTCAGGCTGATGCCGGTTGAGACTTTAAACACCTCGTAGCCGTTGATCCCCTGTGCGGTAGCGGGAATGTTGAATGGATCGCCCGCAAAGGAGGCGCCAAAGTTGTAGCTACCTGCCGGCGGACTTGTGAGCGTGTACGTTGCCACACCGCTTGCATCGGTCGTGACGTTGTGTCTCGATCCGTTCACCGAAAATGTGATCGTCTGTACACCCAACGATGGATTCGTACCGGTAAGTTACGCCGTCAGCACTACATCGCCCGGATAGGTCTGTTCGTCGGAGGGAGATGCCGAGAGAGACAATGTGGTGTAATACATCGTCGGCGCAGGGAACTTATACGACAGCGTAGCCTTGTCTCCTGTGGTTGAGATGTTCACTACAGTCGCCGTATTTCCGTTGATGGTTGCATTGGTTAATCCCGTGAAGGTGTAGTTGCCGTTTGATACCGTCAGTGTGACAGTGGCAGTGTATTGCCCCGTGCTCTTAAACGGATTGTCGGCGGGGCTCCAGGATACTGCACCTGCGGTAAAGTGGCTACCGGCGGCAGGCGTTGCGTTCGTATCGGGTATTCCACCGATGGATGGAGCGATAACGTCGACAGCGGCATTCGTGATGGTCGCCTGATCGATGGTGAAGTCAAAAGAGGCTGATGTTACTCCATCGATTGTGAGTGTCAAAGAATAAGTCCCTGCGGGGGTTGACCCGTTACTGTGAATAGTAAGCGTCCCGCTGTCGATGGTGCCGTTAAGCTCTATATCGACATCGCTTGCCGAAGCGCCGGTCGGCAATCCGGCGATGCTTACTGTGTAAATATGGCCGGTAAGGATGTTCGTCGTTGTTACGGTATATGTGGCATCGCCAGCCGTTCCATAAGTCAATGTACCGGATTGTGCGCCGACGGTCACTGTTTTTTTGCGAAAGTTGCCGTGATCGTATGCGTGTTCACGGTGACACTTGTGAAGGTGTACGAAGTCGGCGCTCCGGAGACGAGATTACCGTCCACCGTCACACTGATCAAGGCATAGTCGCTGTTGGGTACGATAACGAAATACTGGCTCGCACCGCTATTAACCTTTACCGGGTCGGTTGCACCGCCGGTGGCTCCGCTTGGTACAGCATAGATTGTTCCGCCTGTAGTCTGCGTGACTGAGATGTATTGTGTGTTCGTACTTGCATTGGTAGTATAAGACGACGCGCCGGCGCCGCTGCCGGAGGCACCTCCTCCTGCTCCGATACTTGCACCGGGAACGAGATTACCGTTACTATGGCCCCCACCGGTAGCGTGAATATTACTCATATCCGTGAGAATAAAGATTGTTCCCGCGCTTCCGGGAGTTCCTCCGCTACCTGAATGGTCGCATCCACCTCCGCCGATACCGGCGCCGCCGCCGTTTGAGTTTCCGCCTTGAGCGGTAATAGAGCCACCACTGATGGTAATTGAGCCGCCGCTACCGCCGTTGTAGGCTCCACCGCCTCCAATTCCGGCGCCACTGCCGCCGTTTTCGTTACCGACGCCGCTGCCGCTACCACCGCCGTCACCGCCGGTAGCGTTGATCGTACCACCGTTGATGATGATAATGCCGCCGCTGCCACCGTTGTCTGTGGCGTTACCACTGATGCTACCACCGCCGCCACCGCCGATTCCAGCGCCACCGCCTTCGCCATCGGTGCTGCCGGTAGCGTTAATCGTACCGCCATTGATGGTGATGGTACCGCCGGCAGCGCCATTAGCGCCGGCAACTCCGCCTTTACCGCCAATGCCGGCTCCACCGCCGGCTCCATTAGCGGTCAAAGTACCTGTGCCTGCAGACTGTCCATAAACAGTCAAGCTGTTCGATCCTTCTACGTCAATTCCTGCGCCGGTGCCGGTGGCGGTGACGGTCACGTTGCAACCGTCGGCAAGTATCAGATTCACATTGCCGCTGATGGTGATGGTGCCCGAATAGGAGAATGTCCCTTCAAACAAATACCAGCCGGAAGTCAGCGGATTGCTAATATCCGCGCTGCCGGTAATCACCGTTACACCGTTTGCACTCAGAGAGGTCGTCATGCCCGGAACGATGTAAGGTACGTTATCCCGCGTTGTTACTTGCGCCGTCAAAGGCAACGCTGTAAGAAAAAGAAACAGAATTCCGAGGAAGGCTGTCTCAAAAGTCGTTTTTGATGAGTCTGTCATTGCGGGCTTGACCCTCAATCCCCTGATAATTAACCTTCTTTTTTCAGGGGATCCCGCGTCAAGCGCGGGATGACAGGCTTTTGTAAAATTCAATAGAAAAAGATTTTTCATACGTTTTATAAGTTATGTATTTGGGAATTTATTATTTTCCTTTTTCAATCCGGTAAATCACCACCCGGTGTGCACTCAGACTTTTGTCCGTGATGTTTTCTTTGCTTTGTATATCATTGGCGGTATAGGCCTCCGTGCGAATCTGCTTGGGGTTGGCTCCCTGCTTGATGAATAAATACCGTATGGCGCTGGCGCGGCGGAACGCCAATTCCCTGTTGTAGGCTTCGCTTCCCAACTCGCAAGTGTAACCTTCTATTATCAAACGTAAAGCAGGCTCTTTAGCCAGAATTTTAACGGCCTCCGTAATAAAATACATCGTATCTATTTTGGGGACATCGCTGTCTAAATCAAAAAGAATGGAACCGTTGACAAGCAATTCGTTCAGCGTATCAACGCTTTCCTTTTCATGGGGAGTAAGGTTGCTGCCTTCGGTTTGGACGACAGGAGGCATATTAATGATATTCACAATATGGATGGTATCACGAACAATTATCTCCCTGTTTTTACCGGAAGATTTTTCCTTATCCGCTTTTTTGCTTCCAAACTTAATATGCCATCCGATTTTTAGTCCGACTTGCCATTTATTCCATTTTTCATCGGCCGGTTTCCAACTCAGATTATTGTCTTTTATATATTGATTATACTTGCTCAGATAGTTGGATGCCAGCAAAGAGTTTACCGTAAAGCCGTTATTTTGCTCTGAAGTGATAAAATCCTTTTTATCGGCCGGCTTGGGAAGAATATCCATAAATCCATAACTTCCATAAACTCCAACGTAGAAATCGCACACCCGGCTCAAACGGAATACTTCGCCTATTTCGGCAATAGCATCAACCGAATAAGGATTCAGTTTTACGTTTATCGGACTACTGCTTACATCGCGATCGCCAAAATGCGGCGGATCGGTGTACCATGTATTCATAAAAGCTTCGTAACCGTTAGTTGTCAATGCTCCACTTCCACCGGAAAAAATGCTTTGAGCCGAAACAGGGAAATACCCTTTGGCTCCTAAACTTACAAATATGCCATTTTTCACGGCAGAGTGTTGGTAATGAAACTGCAGCGGAGCTTCCAATGCATATATTATTTGCTTTTCCACCAAATTGTTTGTCTTGTAGTAAAGGTCGTAATAACGTTGACCCGACGGATCAAAACCGGGATCATTATAATGCGGAATCATGCCCTCAATGTTTAAGGTAGCGTTGGCATCGAATCGCGATAGTCCTGCGCCGATACTGATACCCCAATGGCGTGAAAAAAAGAGCGCATACTTGAGTTCAAATGCCGAACCTAATGAGTAATGATCGTAGATAAACGATTTGTTTACATCGTGATAGATATTATTTGAATATCCCGAACTTACATCCAAGAGGAGCCTGTGCTTTGCATAATCGTTGTTTGATTTTCCGGTGTTGTCTTGATTTGCAGTCGTATTCTGTGAATAGACAGCAATACCGGTGAAAGCTACCGTTAAAAATAGAATCAATCTTTTCATATTACAAAATTATTGAGTGACAATGAGTCGTATGTTATGCACTCCATGGGTGGCTGTTATTAATCGTCCGAAATATACGCCGCTGTCTTTCAAGCCGGGGATAGCCATTTGCGGGCTGAGATTGGTTACTGTCCGTCGCAATACGCCGGTTACATCGTATATTTCAAGCCGGGCATCTTCCAGCTCTTCCGAAGAAAGAGATGTTGCGAATGTAATCGGTTGTCCCTGCTTTACCGGGACCGGATAGACGGATAAACTAAATCCCGGCGAAGGTTTGAACGGACAACTGACGAAGGATACGTCCACCGTATTGCCATTGGCCAAGATTGCATAGCCGTGAAGCTCGACATAATACTCGCCATTGAGCACGCCGGCGGGTTCGGTGTAGGTCTGCTTGTTGGCTCCCGGGATCAACACATTGTCTTTATACCATTGAAAAGCATAAAACGAAAAGCCGCCATTGGTTTCCGGATTGTCGTTCACCGCAAGTACATCGTTCCAACGCTGTTCAATCAGTTTAGCGCCACCCAGCGCATACGAATCGACCATCACTCTTCCGGTGGACGGATAAATGCAGCCGTTGATCGTAATTTCCATGGGATAATCGCCGGCTTGCAACGGCAGATGCACCTCTATGGAATTGTTTTGTATATTTCCCGAATAATTGAGCGCCCGCTGAGTCGCATCCGTAAAGTTGACCGAATAAGGAAACGGCTTGTCGGAATGATCGATGACCGGAACCCTGACGATACGATAGGCGCCGGTATTTCCATCATCGCAGCTGCTGGTGAATAACTCCGGTACTTCGACCGACATGACGGTCACGGTAACCGGCTGCGACCAGTCGGAAGCGCAACCCAGAATATTGTTTTGCACCACACGGGCGGTAAAACTGTATTCGCCAGCTTCGAGTAGTGTTTGAACCAGCGTATTTTGCGTTGCATCGTCCACAACGCTTCCATTGACGGCCCATTGGTAGGTAAACCGGCTGTCGTCCCTTGCGACCGAATCAAGCGCTACGCTTGTTCCGAGCGTCACCGTGCCGCTGCCGCATAGCACCGGATGATTGGCGCTAACCGTCACCACCGGATTTTCGTGCACGGTAATCGTAACCGGTTCACTGACGGTTACGCAGCCGTTGAAATCGGATGCCGAAGAAACGCCCACATAAATCGTATGCTTTCCTGGCGGTAAATTACTAACGGTCAGCTCCTGTTCAAGACCGATCACCGTATGGTCGAGATACCATGCGTAGGTATAGTTATCGGCAGGCAGTGCACTGACCGATGCGGTAACGCTACCTCCGGGACAAATATCGGTATGGTCGGTAGTAACGGCTACGGTTACGGTCGGCGCCGGTCTCACCGTAACGCTCACCGTGTTGGATACGCCTTCGCAACCCAGGGCAGATCGTGCAACTACATGATAATCGTATGCCGAAGCCCGAGCCGGTTCATTTGAAATATAAACACTGTCGCCATTGGCAAGTATCAAATGATTATCGCAATACCAATCGTAGGTATATTTTCCGGCAGGAATCACAGCTGCCATGAGCGATGCGCTGCTTCCGGAGCAATAGGTGCCATTATCCACCGTAAGTGAAACTTGGGGCAGGGCTGCGACTGTTACAACCGCAGGCTTCGACCAGCCGGAAGCGCAACCAAAATCGTTGTTCTGTATCAAGCGAACCGTATATTCATACCGGCCCGGCGTGGTAAGCGTTTGGCTGTATGAACTCAGGGCGGCATTCGGAATGACCGTTCCATTCAGCGCCCACTGATACGAGAAGTCGCTTTCGTCTTTGACTTCGGTATCCATTTGGATGCCGGTTATTTTAATCACCGCCGTGCCTCCCGCGCAAATAGCTGCATTGTCGGCAGCGATGGTTACTTCGGGATTGGCATGAACGATAATCGAATCCATTTTGCTGACGGCCGAACAGCCGTTGTCGCCGCCGGCAGGCGATACTTCCGCATACAGTTTATATTTACCTGCGGGTAAATCGGAAAGGATAAGGTCTTTATCATATCCTGCGGCCACACTGTCGACATACCAGATATAGTTATAGTTGCCGGCCGGCAAAACATGAGCGGTCGCCGTAATGCTGCCGCCCGGGCAGATATCGGTATGGGTGGTAGTGATGGTTACTGTGGGTGCCGGCTTAACCGTCACGGTAAAGGTGTTGGATACGCCTTCGCATCCTCCCGGAGCCGATCGGGCAACGACTTGATAGGTATAGGGAGTAGCGCGAGGGCTAAGTCCTTGGCAAACCAACGTATTGATATTGCTTAACGAATAGATCAGCTGATTGTCCAAATACCAGTCGTAGATGTATTTTCCATAAGGCGTAACGGTTGCCGTGAGCAGAACGCTGCTATCCTCGCAGCAGGTGTCGTTGTCGCCGGTCAGCATCGCCTGGGGCAAATCTTTCACCGTTACGGTAACCTGATTCGACCAATAAGAGGTATAACTCTGGCCGTAGTTGATTTCTACGCGAAGAGCGAAGACATAATCGCCTGCTTCATGAAGCGATTGAGCGTATGAATCCACGACGGCATTCGGTATTTCATTGCCGTTGACCGTCCACTGATACGATTGTTCTCCGTCGACGTCCAAATTATAGAAATTGGAAAGATGAAGTCTGGCGGTATCTCCTACGCAGATTGTCGTGGCGGTTGCGGCGATAGCGACTCCCGGCTTGTCGTGTACCGTGACCGTCACTTTATCGCTGGTTGCATCGCAACCGTTGTCATCCTGAACCGGCGAAACCGTAACCTGAAGGTCGTGATCGCCTGCGGGTAAATTACTGAGAACATATTGCGCTTTATATCCGCTGGGGTTGCCGTCGAGAGACCATGCATAATTATAGTCTCCCGCAGGATCGACGTTGGCTGTTGCCGTAATACTGCCGGTCAAGCCAATATCGGTATAATCGGTAGTTATGGTCACTACCGGCAACTTATTCACCTTAATATACAGATCGTCCGACTTGCTGCTTTGGCAACCCAGATCGGAGGTTGCCACAACGAAATATTGATAGGCTGTGGCCCGGTAAGGTTCCTTCGACAGCAAGGTTTTACCGTGTTCGGCAGGAAGAAGTTGATTATCCAAATACCATTCGTAGGTATAGTTTCCATCCGGAAGAACGGAAGCCGTGAGCGTTGCGCCGCCGCTATTTTCGCAATAGGCGTTGAAGTCGGTATAGAGGTAAACGCTTGCTACCGGATTCACCTTTATGGTGAGCGTGACGGCATCGCCGGTGCAACCTCCGGTTGAAGGGATAAGACTGTAAACGACGGTTTGCTGGTAGCTCGTAGTGTTGGTAAATGTTCCTAATGAGATGGAGGAACCGCTTTGCGTGGCGGGAGCGCCGGTTATGGTTGCTCCGCTGTTGCTGACAAGCGTCCACTCGTAGGTTATACCATCGGGGACTTGATTGGCTTGAAAGTCGGCAGCTTCAGGGATAATAATGACATTCGAACCGGAGCAAACGGTTGTTGAAATCGGATTGAGCTCCATATCCGGAGCCGCTTCCAATGCGATTTCGTTGGATGCATTGGATTTTATTTCGCCATTGGGGTTAAGAGAAGAATTATACGGTTTTCCTCCGGTGAAAGTAATTTTATAAACGGCTGTCACCGTATATCTACCCGGATCTGTCGCTTCATATTGGGGACCATCGCCTACCGCAGAACCGTCTTTGTACCATGTATAAGTAACGCCGCCGTCCGCTATGGGGTCGCTTACGCTAAGCGTTGTTGATCCGTTTTTGCAAATATAGTTTGAAGTAGAGGTAATTTTCGGATCGGAAGCGGAGAGAGTGATAAGCACCATGCCGGATCCACCATCGCCGCCGTTAATTGTTGTAGAAGTAACGCCTCCGCCGTCGGAAACGGCTCCTCCTCCTCCGCCGCCAGGAGACCCGCCGGGTAGAGGACTAGCATCGGTTCTGCCCTGATCGTTTACATAACTTCGCCCTCCGTATCCGCCTATTCCGCCGATGCCGCTTGCATTTTTGCCTGCATCGCCGCCTTTCCCGCCTATACTACCGGTTGCGTTATCACCATTAGTGCCACTCATCCCTACCGCAGAGCTGGGATAATAGCCGCCGCCTGCGGCGCCATTGCCGGTTGCTGCCGATACCCCTACTGCGCCATTGCCTCCATACGCGATGTAAGTATCCGTACCACAATTGAAAGTACTGTTGCCTCCGGCAGCTCCGTTATGCGCGCTTCCTCCTGCTCCTCCAAAAGCTACCTGTAATACTACCTGGGTAGCTACGGACTGGTTAATGGTTTGGCTCACATAGCCTCCACCCCCTCCACCGCCGGCGTGGGCTTGAGCAGAAGCTCTGTTTGTGGCGTAACCGCCGCCGCCGCCGCCGCCCCAAGCCTCTAATTGAATTTGTACTCCACCGGGAATAGTTAATGAATAATTCGCGGTCGGCAAATTGGTAGCAGGGTCAATGACAACGTTGTACTGGAGAGTACCCTGAGCCGGCGGTGAAACCGGGACCTGCGCTGAAATTGTTATCACCGCAAAAAAGCATATTGCAAAACATACGCTCTTCATATAAAAAGTCTTTTTCATAAATTTATTGATTTTGATACCCAAATTGATTTCAAGGTGCAAAGTTACAATACAAAAAGTTGATATTTCTAAAAAAAAAGGACGCAATTTGCAAATTGCGTCCAAAATTCGAATAATAATTAAGCAGAAACGTGAATTGCTATGAAATTATTTTATAGAAACAGCGTGCAGTTGAATGAACTGCCTTGCTCGGGGCGAGAGCCAGGCTATTTACCTGGGTCCGGGATAAGAAGTTTTTTTTTAATAGAAGACCGTAGGTCTTAGATATTGGTAGCGTCGGGCATCAACCCGCAATCCCCTGTTACCCCCCAGCCCCCTAAAGGGGGAGCTTGCGCAGTGCGATTGTATATTTCACTGCGCCAGCCGCTGTCTCAAAAGCCTGTCATCCCGCGTTTGACGCGGGATCCCCTGAAAAAATAAGGTTAATTATCAGGGGATTGCGGGTCAAGCCCGCAATGACATAATCGTCGTAAAGGCTTTTGAGACAGCCTCAGGGGTAACCCCCCCAATCGCTTCGCTTCATTGGGGGTTAGTCACATTAAATCCTG
>Ga0123357_10008287_pt1 | contig 12969 bp, 5 predicted proteins | sample TergutEmb28metaG_FD_89873 | JGI IMG/M metagenome (GOLD analysis project Ga0123357, IMG submission 89873) | Embiratermes neotenicus P4 segment gut microbial communities from Petit-Saut dam, French Guiana - Emb289 P4 | ecosystem: Host-associated > Arthropoda: Insects > Digestive system > Gut ...
ACTGCAAAGTGATAAAACAACACTGTAAGAATAGAGATGTAAAATAGGTTCCTAAGTCCAGCCTGAAGATGACCCCCATGGGTCGAAACATGTTGTAATAACATTAGCCTACACTGTTATTGTGGTGACGGAAAATAAAAATTGTTAATCTACAATAAACTTAATGCTGGTCATTAGTAATAAATATGGTGAATGTGCAGGCAACCGCCTGGTGTTACCATTCACATCCGAAAATCAATAGATTCTTCTGTTATATGAAACACAGTATGCTGGATGTTTGATGATAATTTTTTCAATTAACTGGCTCGTATAACACACTGCTCTTACTGGTTGCTCAAAGATGGCATACTGAATTGGGTCGTAAAAAATTTAACGCGAAGGGGCAGCATGGAGTAATTTGCCACAGCCAAATAAACCAAAAAATAATCTACCGTAATCAGAATGGGTTCTGTGGAGTAAGAAATCTACCTGAAACGTCACTGTGCATTAGAAAAAAGGGGCCAAATCCATATACCCTGAAATTTCATACGTGTGTGCGTAGCACATTCGCAAAATCACATACCTGCCATGATGCTACCTCATGAACACAGCAACACTGAAAGAACATACTACCCCGACTTAAACTACGGACTTTATCAAAGGAATCATCATACGTGGCCTTACAATGTATGTCGTACATTAACCAGTACAGTTTTCTTTCTCAAGATATTTGGTTCGTTCCATTCGCTTGCAACGGCTGTGTTCTACAACACACTATCTCCTGCCGTATACACTTCAGAATTCCCAAATATTACCAAAACAAGTGAAACTTTATTCTTACTTGCAAAATATGACGTTCTGATCCTTCCTAAACCATTAATATGATTATAAAGACACGACAGCCCCAAATTTCAACAAGTCCTTTTATTCACAATACCTAACGATGGCGCCTTCCTCTTAACTTCACATCAGCAGTCTTGCCAACGGTTATGGTCTGTGGCATGGGCCATCATTAATGGTTAGAACCTCGCCGTGTACCCTTGTCACAGATTACGCCAATCCATAGGCGACTCTTGTCCATGACGAACGATGATCAATGCTGGCTTTTGACGTATTACTATGCAAACAAAGTATAAGGTCAATATGTTTGACTTTATACTTTGTTTGGTGTTTTGTCTGACTTATACTTTGTTTTAATATAGTAAACACAACGCGATGAATCAGAATAAAAAATTTTGACGACAGACGACGCCATAGCCGGTAACATGTGGAACTATAGCAGACAACTATCGTTAATTGGTTTGATTTGTGTCCGTATTCCGTGCCTTAATGAGGCGCATAAAATAGATCAAAAGACAATAAAATGCGCTTTGATTTAATGGATGTAATTTTATTGCATAGTAGTCACTAACATGTACCCGCCACTCATATATCTTCAGAGTGGTGAGAACAAGATGTATAATTTGTACTGACGCGTTCACTATACCGACTATGTCATCGCTCACCAGTCTGGATGGTAAATTCACCACGTGTATCTTCTATGTACATCACTCCACATGCTCCAAACAACAATTTTTAACTTCTAATATTTTTATTATTCAACCGTGAATTTTAAACAAAAACTACATGATTCTTAAACTGTGAAGTCATTTAGCCACATTTTAATTATATTTGTATTCTTGTTCTCACCACCCTGAAGATGGCAACATGAGTAGCCGAAACATGTTGGTGACCACTATGCAGTAAAACTACATCCATAAAACCAAAGTGAATTTGTCGGTCTTTTAATATGCTTTATGCATATTTAGCTCTTTTCAAGACAAATTCCCCATTCAGTCTGACTTGCGTGGCTGATGGATCTGTGAATGTATATGTATACATGTACGCAGCTTTCATTAACTTCAAAAACCAACTCTGTGGATAGTTTCATCAACAAGTATTCCTGCACTGCAATTAGTTACCTATCTCCTGTATTAGATGATCTGTGCCTATCTGTATGATTGCTTGGAAATGCTGAGAAAATCAGTGACAAAACTTGGCCACAATAGCCAGTCTCCTGACTTGCAATAATCCAGTGTTGCATCTTTAATCATCTTGCATTCTGGATAATCCAGACTGGTCACATTTTATCATGCATTTATTTTATTTAAGAATTAAACATTCTCAGGTACATCTTTAAATGCCATCTATTAACACCTTGCCATCGGGCCACATGGAAAGTCATGATTGCTATCCCATGCATTGTTGAGGGGTCACAAATTTCCATGTTGTCTTCTGTGACGTCCTGCACACGTGTTTGTCAGCTGGTCTGGCTCATTTTTTGCTTCAAGGTTATCGACAGCTTGATGCAGGATGCTTGGGTCTCAAGTTACAAACAAACAGACTGGTCATGACCCCCTATTTTTTAGAGCCATAAGACTGCAACAAAGGGATCACTCATTCAGATACTCACTCTGTTTTCCTTCAGTTGCAATCATGGCTGTGCATAGAAATATTCTGCAAGAGGATGAAATTTTGTGAGAGTTATATGCGGATATATGTTCTGATGTCTCTGGTTATAGTGACAATGAAAGTCTGGACAGTGATGGTGACATCCCCACAACTAGTTCACTTAAACAATTGCGATCTTCTACTGGTCCACTGACCCCACAATTTCCACACCCATTTTTCCTCACAGTATGAGTAGGAACCATTTTGAATCCAATTAGCAGGCCTGACATATTAGTGACAACAACCAGCAAACACAGGATTCAGGGCGGCTATTCAAAATTTGGTCCGTGTATGAATATTTTATATAGAAATTTAAGTCAGTATACAGCCCAAACCAAGAACTGTCGCTTGAAGAAGTCATGATCCCATGGTGGGGTCCCCTGAAATTTAGGATATACAATCCAGGGAAAATTACAAGATATGGAGTGCTGGTGAGAATGGTGAAGCAGTATCAGGTTATATCTGCAACATGGAGATATACTCAGTTGAGGGAAAGAAGTTGGAGTACAGTGTTATCAATTTTATACAGAAACTTATGCCAAAATCATCACATCTATCAAACAATTTTTATAATTGTGTGAGATTAGCTCAAACATTGCTAGACAGAAATGTGAGAGTCTGCGGCACCATGAGGGCTAACAGGGGCATTCCACATGACCTAGAAAGGGAAGGCAAGCGCTTGAAAAAGGGCAGTTAGTGTTCCAGAGGGAAGGTGATGTAATGGTGGAAGTGTGGAAGGACAGGACTTGTGCAAATGATAAGTACGATCCATGATGCAACAATTGTAAACAAAGGAAGGCTAGACAGGAAATAAAGAAGCCTTATATTGTTGTCCAGTACAATAAATTCCTGAAGGGCGTAGACAGGAGAGACCAGTACCTTAGTTATTACACAGTTCTGAGGAAAACTGTAAAATGGTCAAAAAAGGTGGTACTGTATCTGCCAAGCTGTGTGCTCTTCAATACATTTTTTGTGTACAGGACACTAAATACAAACAGAAAAGTAAAGGACAAAAACTTTCTGCATGATTTAGGAAGGTATGAGATATCAGAAGTCCAGAATCAAAATGAGTCAAGTTATGTTGACCCTCAATTGCCAGAGAAGCAAAAAAACCAAGGGGGCCTAAACAGAACCCACCAGGCAGACTCTCCAGTGATTTCAGAATACACAAACTTGAAAAAATTGTTGCTGGTGGGAAGGGAAAAAAGAAGTATCCTGCAAGAGAGTGTAAAGTGTGTGCTGCACATAAGAAGTGAAATGAAACTAGAAACATTTGTAAATTCTGCACTGTTCTGCTTCAAAAAGGGTCTTGTTTTGAGAAACACCCTTCAGTGATGAACTACTAGAGTATCTACATGCAGTATCTGCAGTCTCAGGGTCAGCAGCATAATCTACAGTGTCAAATCATAAGTAACAGTATGTTATGGGGTTGAACATTCGAAGCATTTAAAACATCTGGGAACTGGGGGTATTTAATTAAAAGACCATCTGGTCGGCAAGGCGTTAAAAAGGAACTGCTAACCAGGATAATTACTTGCAGTGAGTCCAGGAATTGATGCAGAAAACATGACATCTCACTTTCTCACAACAAGAATCTCACGATGTATAGGATCCCATTTTTTTAAACAAGGGACACCTAGTAACAGTTAGGTGATGTGAGGGAGGGGGGAAGAATAAAAAAAAGAGCAACTCAATAAAAAGTTGACATACAGGCATCAATAATAAAATAATAACAAGAAAATTACTGGACAAACTTAAGACACTCTTCCTGACTGATTTTGTTATACGTGACCCTCACTCTCCCTCTTGTATTCCTCCGTCAGCGGCTGGCTGATAATGTCCTGCTTCTACCAATGTTTTCTCCCACTGTTGGGAAGTTGATGTTTGTACACACCTGAAATGTCATATTTCTAGGATATGGAAAACCCCAGGACACTTCATGACCCACACTAAATTGTGCAGGACAGTGGGCTGCAGCTCGTTATATAACCCATTAAACTCAGGACAAATGGGACCCCTATATACAGGAGACACATTCCTCTTTCAACTCCCTTCCACAATTCCAGATTTCCAGTCATGGGCATGAATTCCCATTTCTCTTGTGTTCATGGCAACAGAACACACACACATATATATGAACATCAGTGCATAAATCTCCTGTCCTTCACATCCATGAGTTATGATATATTTGACCAAAGTCATACATTTTTATGGTCTGCATTTACTTTCCCCAAGAACGAAAACAATGAATACTAAACAGTTTTTGTGATGATGACAATTATGAATAATGAATATGACAATTCTGCAATCTCTGTCTTTACTATTACTTCCACTGTTATACATTACACCTTCTTGTAAATCCTATACAGTCTGATAGCAGCTTACTTAAAAGCCAGAACTTGTAGGTGTTGGATGCCTACAAGAAATTGATGCTGCATTTGACACATGTATTGGGTGTTTCATGTAAAGCACAAAAGGATCGGTCACCTTAAGATAATCATTTTTGTTTTCAAAACTTTTCAGAGTTTCTTCCAATAATCATTTCTGTTCATCAAAAGAATATAATTCTATCCAGTCTCTACCTCTCTAATGTTTATTGTCATTGCCTTGCAAATGTCACCACTTTGTATCATCACATTTACTCCCTAAGAAAACACCTCCCTATTAATCACACCGCATACTAATAAAAGCAGTTTCTTGTCCGCTCTCCATTTGCATCAACCTTCTTAGTTTTATAGCCCCTATCCTTATCACCATTATCTGCTATTCCATGCCTACTTTCTAATATTAGCGTGTATATTATTAACATTACCAGCATAATTTCAGTTGCAAGTGTAAACTTTATCAGATTCTGCTAAGAATCTTTCCCACAACACCACATAATCCATTACACTTCTTCCCATTTGGTTTATATAGATCAGATCTTCACCATATTTACTACTCAGCATTTCTGACAGGTTTCTTTCACTGAATTCCACTAGTTTTCCTTGCCATTAGTCACTATTTTCTTACTGATTATACCTGTTCTTTCTCTCTGTTCATCATATTTAAACTACACCATGTCTGTGACAGGCATATCTGCATGTTCCCCACTATACTGTTTGTACCATTCATCACAAAAACACTTAAAAAATCGGGCTCTTACCTCTGCATGTCCACCTCCAAACCCTTGATGAAGGTTTTTACTGCATCACTGTGATGCTCTAGGAGTGTTTTCTTTACATATAGTGTGCAATGCTACTTATGTTAAAAAATTACATTAAAAATTTGGAAAACAAATGTCAGAAGGAATATGGTAGGATTTCAGGTATGTAACAGAAGCCATACAAAGAAGTCCCATGGTTGGCAGAGTTGATGGTGCTTAAAACTTCCTTGTTTTTCCCTCCAGCCTCCTTTTACCCACGCTGACTATCCTGAAGCACTTGCTGCTGGTGAAGATTATCACAGCAATAATCACATAACAAGGATGGCTGGATGACTGGAGGACAATGAAGAGAAGTTTGCTGGAATGAACACAACAGCATAAAGGAAGAACTTCTTTGCATGGCATTAGTACAGGCAGTATGATGAAAGAGACACTGTTCATCTGATATTATATTAATTTGTATAGTACAGAATATTTTTACACCTACAAACCTCAGCAAGTAACATTAAAATGGATTGAATTGGAATAGGGATAAATAACTACATGATCACTATGCTGTTAGTTCTGCAGGCTTGTGAACTTACAGTCACACCCAGACACGGACGTTTTGATCCCAAGAGCATGTTGCAACTGCCATCCCATTTCCAGCCACGGACAGTGACGTGATGCGGTTCTCATGACCAGCCAGGCATCCTTAAACAGTGAAAAGTTGATGTATTGTTAACATACTCATGTACTAGAAGGATTGGAAAGCCTGCATAGCACAGTGAGCTGCGTTATGACCACATCCACTGAACAGAATGTTTCTTGAGAAAGTAACAGTTGCTCAGCTGTTCATTTCCTGCCTTAGAACATGAAGATTCATACTACCGCATTCAACAGCATACCACTGAACCCTATCCCAAACCACATAAACCCAGTCCACACTGTCACAGCTAATTTACTTGAGATTAAATGTAATATTATCTTCCCATCTAGACTTCGATTTCCTATAGTGTTCGTGTTTTCAGACAAAAATGATAATGTCTTGTATTACGCATGTGCTACATGCCCTGTCACTTCATTATCTTTGTTTTCCTACAATCCACTTCTAGTTTCCCTAACATCCTCTGCAACTTCAGACAATGTCTTACAAAATTCTACAAGCATTCCATATTTAACTCATAATTTTTATGAACGGTTAAATTTATTACATTTACCATCATGTAAAAATTCTCCACTGTGTCATTTTCTCTGTATTAGGTTCAAGTAGGTCCATCAAAACCCTGTATCTTCTTCCCTCAAGTGAGATTATCAGTGCCATGTCTGCATAGAAAAACAGGGAAAGTGGTATACGAACATATGCCTCATTCCTGCTGACAGTCTAACACAGCCAAGTACATAGGCTACCTGTGGGCCTGATAAGATATTTCTTTTAGAAAGGGTACGGGCAATATGTCCCTTTATATGTCATGAAGGCATGAGAGGGAAAGTACAGCTCCATGCATTCTTAACATCTGCACTAGATGGAGAGGAGTAGCCAGCTTCAAGTCCCAGCCACCTTATCTCCAGGAATGATTATTTCTTTATCTCCCTCTCCACACAGGACTGAAACAGGGAGCTTCTAGTGTATGAAGCAGACATGCCACCATTACACATGGAGGGCCAAGACATTTAAGATTTTCTTTTCCTAACAATGAAGTACTTAACATGACAAAGAGTTAAATCAGAGTGATGCAGGTCTGAGGATGAAAAATTTTCTGAGTATCTGTTAAAACTTCACTGCTGCAAGTACACCACTAAATTTAATTTAATTTAATTTAATTTAAGTTTCTGAAAAATGTATGTGGTTGTGTTTTTTCTCTGTCTTCAGTTGGTAGCACTACCATTATGCTGATTCTTGAGTGTGTCCCAGATGTGCACAGATGAGTCATCACTCCCACACAATACATAGCGACCTGAGAGCGAGAGACCACAGGAGGTGAAACCTGAAGTGTTGTTAGGAGGATGGTAAGTTGCTACATTCTGGTCTGCACGTATGTCAAACATCCGAGCAGTCTTATCCTCTGACCCCGTCGCAAATGCATACCCTGATGGGTGGAACTGCAATCACACAGTTGAGTAAGCTGTGTTTGGTTCTGTATTTTATGTAACTGTAAACAAACAGATACACCTATGTTTACCCTAGAGTTAGTCTTGAAATTATAAAGACACTGTACATAACATGCACAATAAAATGCTGATGGAGTTGATACAGCATCATTAAATATTAAAAAATTATATCAGTCATCTGGTACTGTGTCTTGTTGCTTTTGCTTCCTGATGCAAACTTAAAACATGACATGTGTAGGTACACAATTTACTGCATACATCTGTCAATACCTACAGCAACCATGGTTGTTATGAAAGTTATGACTTACACAGACTGAATTTACATCGGATATGTGCCCAAAAAATGTCTGCTTGGGCTTCTCATCACGCAAATCCCACAACCTGCATGACTTGTCCACACTCCCAGTTATATAGCTTTGGGAGTCAGGTGACAGAGAGATAGATATCACATCCCCTGCGTGGGCTTCAAACTCCATGGAGCGTTTACCCACCTCCAGGTCCCACAAGCAACTGAAAGTACATATGAACCAAGACACATCTCAGATTCAAGACGTATATTATTAAGAGTGTTTAAAGCAAACTACTAGCGGCATATTTGGAAGTAACGAGGAAACAATCAGTGAGGTCATTCTTACATATTTCCACAGGACACTGCAAAAAGTATGAGTGCTATTAGCTTTCACATGTTTGTCCTTTCTGTCTCTCCTCATGCAGCAATCTGAGTCTGAAGGGATGGACTTCAGTAGAATTTTGCAATGGGAATTTCCACTAAGTTTGTCAACCAAATTTGAGTTTAGTTAAAATCAGAAAAAAAAATGACATTTTTACATAAAAATCTACATACATACATGTTAATATCTTTCAATTTATGAAACAAATACGAGAAATATACTTTCCTGTCATTTATGAGGTAGAAACAAGAGCCATGGCAAAGAGGCTCAAGAAACATTTAACGATTAGAACATAATTTGGCACCCCATACATGCAATTTGCATGCCAGTTAATCAGTGCAAAAGTCCAAAAGTGCCATAAGGTAAACCAGGAATGTCAGAATCGCAGCTCATGAGGTCCTGTTTGAATTCCTTATGCTGTACATTATGTTTTCAAAACAAACTGTGAATGTGGCCAAAAGATTATAATTTTGAAACAGAACCATTTGACCAGATACTTTTGATTACAGAACTGTTAGGCAAAACTTCCTATTTTTGTGTATTTTCACAGTGGTCAAGTGACCACATTTCACCTAATACACACCAGATGTGTGACTAACACATTGCTTTGGCATAGTGACTAACACATTGCTTTGGCATAGTAAGTATTCTTGTACGTTGTGAAAGGAGTGAGGTAAGATGCAACTTACAGATGATTGAGAGTTTGACTTCAGAAGTGTTGGGATATTTCTGTACTCACAGAAATAATCAGTAGTTAATATTTAGTCATATTCTGTGAAAAATAGCTTTTCATCCAATTCACTGTACTGTAGTTACTGAAATTATTGTTATGTAATTATTATTCATGTAACAAACCTCACAATGTCAAGAATGAAGTCACCTGCTAACAGAAAACATAAGACATGACAAGATCTGCATATTTCAACAAAAATGGGATAAGGAATGTTTCTGTTCACAAATTCAAATATTGCATAGCTAATTTAAAGATGGTTAATGTCAGCAAAGAGATTCACATTAACAGCTATTATGAAACTTGTTACAAAAGAAATGTGATAAGATTAAAAACTGTTGATACTTCTATCTACACAACACTGGTAACTTTCTTGATAAGCATTTCTTCACATTAGGCTCCACATTTTGACCATCAATCAGTCATCTTCAGGCCTTTCAAATATACAAGAATGTGAAATGGTTTATCACTACACAGATGAGAGTTAATGTGACAGTTTTCAATCTTACACATCAGATAAATATATGCATTAAAAATTCCTATTAAAGTAAGTTGATGGTTTAAAGAGAGTAATTTCCAACACAACGGGATGCATAACATCAAAGTTATAACAGCTAGTGAAGCTCAAGGTGTCTATCTACACAAAAATGTAATATAAAAATCATGAACTGCAATATCCAAGACATCACTCCTTTGCTGATCTTTAAGCCTTCAACTTATTTTAATATGAACTGTTAATATATATATATATATATATATATCTTTCATGTAAGGCCAAAATCTCGGTCACAAAAAACAGTTGAAAACCAATTCACATTCTGCTACATTACAGTAAAAACAAAGTGGCTGAATGTATAAACAACATAGCAAATTATGTGAAAGATCAATTAAAACTAAGAAGTAAAATCTTTCAAGTTTATTCAGTAGCAATGAATGAAGCAGACGTGTTAAATAACTGCTTATCTTACACTGTTTATTTATGCTTGTAACTCAACCTGAAGATCCTTTGGAATGAATTCCTATGAATGGGACTTCTACTGGAGAAGACATTTTCTTTGAACATGCACTTAGCACACTGGTATGCATTGTGATTGATGAAGTTCCTGCTATGTTTGGTATTAAGAACAAATATGCGGAGAGAATTAAGTAAAAACTTAGTCATAAAATTCACAGTTTTCACTGTATAGTACACCAAGAAGTGTTGTATGGCAAAATAATAACAATGGAGCAAATTTAAAAAATGTTGCATCAATCATTAACTTCACTCTTGTCCGAGGATTAAATCACTGACAGTTTTGACACTGTATTATACTGTGCATCACATGCAGCATGCCCTAAAACACAAAAGAGTGCTACTCACCTACACCAACTACTAGCGAGAACTGAGTCAACATACCTGACATAGATATGCAATGAGAATGACATAAACCTTTGACCACACCCACTTGGATGTACATCCTTTTCAAGAAATTATAGGAAGATGCTAAAATGGGACACCAACACGCCACATTGCATGTGTGATAGATGAGTCTTGAAAAAAATAGCCTTTTAACTCTTAACATTTTGGTGCCGGAATTATTTTTTTAATTTTAGCACACCCTGTATACAAAATGTGAATAATACAGGAACCAAATATGTTAGAGTTATGAAATAAACTGCATTTTGAAGAGGAAAAACGGAGAGTATATACCATGTTCAAAATATTCAGTACCTATATTTGTTGAATAAATATATAAAATGCAACGTTTAGAGGTTAGAGGACGACCACTATAGTCGTCGTTAGGTGTCAAAGGGTTAATCTTTTAACATCACCACAGCTGAAGTCATTGTGCTACGAGCCAGAAGGTCATGGGTTCGATTCCCGATGGTGTCACTGGAATTTTTCATTGACATAATCTTTCCGGCTGCACTATGGCCCTGGGGTTGATCAGCCTCTAACAGAAATGAGTACCAGGAATGTTTCCTGGGGGTAAAGGCAGCCAGTGGTAAAGGGCTGACAATCTTACCACCTTCATGTGCCAAATGTCTTGAATTCTGGTAGCCTCAACCTCCTGGAACTCTCTGTGCCTGTCCAGGCCTGTAATGGGACTGCTTTACCTTTCTTGCCACAGCTGAAGTGCATCAATAATAATAAAAAAGTGGCATGTTTAAGAACACTAAGACAATGTTTTAAGTAGGAAAACTTGATTAACATTTTAATCCTTTAAACATTTTAACATACACGAGTGAGGAAGCCTCAACTGCAATTTGATTGTGTGAATTATGTGCAAAAACTGTGACCCTGTACTCAATAAGGGCTTGTGTCACTTTGATGTGTTGCAAAAAAAGTCGAGGAATTCCTGAAGATAAATGCTGAAATGTGTCAGAGTTAAAAGTGATTAGTCTACAACAAGGAGTGCATTAAGTAGTGGTTAAAAAAAAGTGACACTGACAGTTTGCTTGTTTCTTCTCAATAATGACAGAAATGACAATCCGCCATATTACACTGAAATTTACTAATTATCCAGCCACAAGTTGTTGAAAGCATTTTATGATTTGGTAAGCAAGATTATTATGTTTTTGGAAATGAAACAAGACGTTAATGACTTAATAATATAAAATTGCAATATGATCTGGCATTTTTGGTTGATCTTACAATGCAATTAACACCTAACTGGATGATCTAATGAGATTTCTTGTGTTTTTAGTTTTTGACCTAACAAAATATTTCATTTCTGATATTTATGGTACTGTAATGTTATAACATTATACCTTTCTGCATATTTTGAAAATTTAGTGGCAAACCTCAAATTTTTTAGATCACTGCAGCTTGTATATATGAACGAGTTTGTCATGCCTGCATTTTGTACATTGTGTAGCCTGATTTGATCTATGCCTCTTTCCTTGTGTTTTTATTAGAGTAATAGAAGGTTATAAAAGTTGGGGATATAGCTGAAATGGGTACTATACTGAATACATTAAGATATAATATATCATGGTAGAGATAAAGTCCACCTTTCTGGAGACATGCTCTGCCTCTGACACATTGCATTTTAGCTCTGCCATGATGCAGCTAATCACCAGAGAACTTCTCAGTACATCTATTCATCATGACAGCTTCAAATCATAAAGAAAAAAAAAAAAAACAAATACCAATAGGATTAATGAAAAGGAACCTGTTAGAGGCTGATGGTGTAGGTCTAGCTGGGCAGAAAACAAAACATGAACAGAGTAAAGTGTGGGTTGTAGTGAGCTGAACATGCGGCTGAAATAGTGCACAAAAGAAATACATACAAAATTCTACTGAACTCACATTTTCATATCTCCTGACCCAGTTACAATTGTCTTGTCATCCAGAAAGCGACATGAAGACAGAAAGCCCTCATATCCCAGGAGCTCTCGTACAATCTTCGCAGCACCAGTTGCATCTCTATTGTTGAGATCATATATGGTGCACATGTTGTCCATCCCCCCACATGCTGCAAGAGATTTGTAATTCAGATCATGCTAAGTTACTTGACATGTATCAATTAAATTACTAGCTGTGAGACTAACCAACATAGTTTCCAGATGGTGCAAAGGCCACACTCATGACCCAAGATGATCTCAGCGGGATGACCTGGACTTTGTTCCCTGTCCAAGTGTCCCATATTATGAGCTTGCCATCCAATGATCCAGTCACAGCGTGCCTGTGAAAAGCATTTAAATGTAACTGTGCACGTCTAAAGTTACAAAGAATACAGTTTATGAGTAGTAACTGTACCTTCCAAAATTCACAATATACACAATATATACCCCTAGATATTACCTTTAGTGAGAACCAAATGGCTGCAACAAGTGTGTGTGTGTGTGTGTGTGTGTGTGTGTGTGTGTGTGTGTGTGTG
>Ga0123357_10008291_pt1 | contig 12966 bp, 4 predicted proteins | sample TergutEmb28metaG_FD_89873 | JGI IMG/M metagenome (GOLD analysis project Ga0123357, IMG submission 89873) | Embiratermes neotenicus P4 segment gut microbial communities from Petit-Saut dam, French Guiana - Emb289 P4 | ecosystem: Host-associated > Arthropoda: Insects > Digestive system > Gut ...
AAAACATAAATAAAAAAAAAAATTTTTTGTGGTATTGTTGTGGTGTGGGTTTTGGGTGGAAACGCTTTCGTTTTTTGGGGTTTTTTTTTTTTTTTAAAAAACTATATTCTAACAAGCAGACTGGTTCGAGCGGTAATGCTAGTGGTTTGTATCTGAGAGGTGCCTGATTCGGATCTCGGCTGGGACAAATTTAATGATTTTCCCAAGTCTCTACAAACAAATTCTGGGACAGTGCTTCGTATTAAATCATGACCACGCCATTCTACATGCTTTTAAATTTATTATTCCCATGTCATCCGTCTGTATAATCTTAGCACTTAGCAGCACTGCTAAATAAAACGTTTTTATCTACCTCGTTCTGATATCATCCTACCAATAGACGGCTGTTTAGTTTATAAAAAATAATTAACAAATAATTACTAACCTAACACTTCCACAAAAATAATCGGTGAAATATTTTTTTTACTTCTAGTGAAATTTTGTAAGCGTGTATTGGCTGCACTGTCCTCTCGTTTCCCCCTCGTACCCACGTATTTCAGTGCAATCAGTTTAAGTCTGGAAGGATGCGAGTGGAGAAGAGTCGATCGTTTCGTTCGCAGGCGGCGTTTAATGGCTGTAGCAGTTTGGGTGCATGATGCCGGCACTAGCTTAGGTCTTTAGATCCAATATAGACACTGGTGTGAGTGTGAGCAGACTGCTGATAGAAAATAGCCAGCTGCTCCAGGTATCGACTGTACTGTTTACAACCCCAAATTCTACACACACGAAGAGGAAAGAGAAGGGTGCTTTGTTTACAAGCTTCTGAATAAGCTCTCATCATACAAGGTAGGATGTTTATAATACAAAATTGCATAGTGCACTAAGCCTGTCACAAGCACGTTAACACAGTTGTGAGGTTTATAGAATTTGCTTTTTTGCCTACTCTGAACTGTGAGGAAGAGTTACAGCAGAAACAAAAGCGTACCTAGGGGTAGACAACATATTGCATCACGAGACTTCATTTGTGAATACAAACGCAGTACTTTCCCCACCATTATATGCTTTTTATACATACAGTTTCCCTGTGGCAGCGGAGACCATTTAGATAATGGCGGGGAACACTGCAAAAGACATTATTTTTAAGAAACGAAGCACAACTTTTGTTCATTAGAATTTGTTGGCCTCATTTTATAGGCACAACATGTGCATTATGACAGCCATTCTAAGTGTGCCGTACAGGAAAGAGTAACAGTGTTCTGTTTGAAACCACTAAACGCAAGTACATTCTAGCAATATTTTACCAGTGTCGACGTGAACAAAATTTACTTACCAGATTATTGATGCAAGACGACGATAACCTGCGTGAACAAAACTGACAGTTTCTTACTGTTCGCATTTAACAATGCCAAGAAATTGAAAGGGACGGAATTTAGAAATGGGTCCACACCACAAACTGCATTCGCAATTCCAGGTGACTGGTATGTTATGTAGATTGATTAAATGGGCTCGGGTGTGATAAGACCCTAACAGTGTGAAGTCCGTGGCGGTTTGTGGGGTAGTTAACAATTGGTTTGTGAGGTGCTGTTCGGAGTCTTTTATCCTTATGTTACAATGAACAGAATTCTGAGTTGATGTTAAGCACTTACGGGAGGCGGAATACCGTAGTCGATATAGGGATTAGGCTACGGACTGGGCAACCGAGGAACTGTGATTCGATTCCCGGCATGTGACGGAGACTTTCCGAAGCGTCGAGAACAACTGTTGGGCTCACCCAGGCTCGTAAAAAGGAACCGGCCGCATTTTACGACGATATAATAGAATACTTTAAACATTGCGGTGCGATATATTATTATTTACCTTGGATATATTTTTATACCCTAAAGTTACACGTGCCCGTCCCAGTGGCTGCGCGGTCTAAGGCGTTGGTCTGAGGCCGCTCGCCTGCTGAGACTGTGGGTTAGAATCCCACCAGGGGCATGGATGTCTGTTGTGAGTGTTGTGTTGTCCGGTTGGGGACTCTGCGACGAGCTGATCACTTGTCGTGAGGAGTCCTAGCGAGTGTGGTGCGTCGTTGTGTGTGATCTAGAAACCTCTTGACTGAGGAAGCCCTGGCCCACTGTGGGCTGTTGCGCAAAAAAAAAAAAAGTTCCACGTAACCGTTTGTTTAAGTTATCAGGGTCATTTTACGACGCTGTCGGTATGTCAGACTCTAAAACGTAGATGTTAGGATGGCTGCTGAATAAAAAAAAAATGTGGAAGCTGTCATGCCATATCCCGCGACTATTCAAAGATCAGTTTTGTTCCGTAGCAAGACAAGCTTCGTTAACAGCTGTTTGTGGCACAATATGCAAGGAAATTTACGTCTACAATAAATTAGTGATACTTGCTTCAGTCTTCGAGCATTTCCAAAATTTTGGGAAGAGGTTGCTGAGGAGATAGGCTGTGCAGGACTTTTAGAGATGTGTAGCAGCAGGTGGTGAGGAAAATGCAGAGAAATGAAGAGAACGTTCATAATTTTCACCCATTGCTTTGTATTATTACGGTGATAAAATGAAGGCGGAAGACATGGCTGGACATGTAACACGAATGCGATGATGGGAAGAGCACACAACATGAAATAATAAAGTCTGAGGGGAAGAGACCAGCTGGGAGAACTATCAGAGTTGGGTGAAGAGAGAGAAACCAACAAGATGCAACTAATCCGATGTTTATTATCAAACTTCTATCTCAACACGTTTCGAGCATCATTATGCCCATCATCAGGAGAACAAGACCATGTACTACTGCATATGGTGGTGTTCTGCACAGGTTGTGCTGGCTGTGGTTGTGTGGAGCTGGGTCGTAAGCTGTTTGCACTGTGTGAAGGTTACTGTTCGGGTTATATAATATTGTATAATATTAACGAAGATGTTAAGGAAGCAGAGAACGAAAGTGTGGAATTTATCTGGCCCAGATAAGGTCCATTCGCAGGTTTGTTTGAACACGGCTGTGAACAATTGTAGCAGTAAGAATTAAAATATATAAAACGATGGTGAAGCCAGTTGTACTGTTTGGGCGTGAAACTTGGGCTGTGACTGAGAAAGATATGATAAGACTGGGTACATGGGAGAGAAAAATGTTAAGGATGTATGGACCAGTGGTAGAGCAAGGATGATTATGGAGAATAAGAACTAATCAGGAGTTGAAGGAGCTATATAAAGATCTAGACATAATAGCAGACATTAAAAAGGAGATATTGGAATGGATTGGGCGTGTAGTAAGATTGGATCACAGAAAGACAGCTAAGAAAATATTTGAGAGTAAACCTAAGGGAAGTAGGAGGGGAAGACCTAGATAGAGATGGCAGTACGACGTAGGGAAGGATCTACGGGAGATGAAGGTTAAGAGATGGCGACAGAAGGCATTCGATAGGGAAGAATAGGCGTCTGTAATAGGGAAGCCAAGCCTGTTAGACGGTCGTAGAGCCAAGGAGTAATTAATTAACAACTGTTACAATGTAAACCACTTCCTTATAATTATAATAATGGTTTAATGGAACTTATAAGTTATATATTGGAGACGATAATAAGCTCTAACTATTGTTGTGTACAGCTGTGCATTCCCTGATGGTGGGCCAGTGAGGCCCGAAACATGTAGGAGTTTATGTATATGAAACATTATTGTAATTGTAACGAAGTTTGTGCATTTCGTTGGTTTACATTGTAACATTTTTATCTACTGCACGGAATGGAAAATGTAAAATATGGTAATGAACCTTTTGGTTCCATGAAAATAACGAATTTCTTGTCTATCTGAGGACCACTGGTTTCTAACAGTGACTCGTGTCAATGGAATTGGTATTTCCAGTTGACTAATTTCCCTCCTCTGAGGCAGTAATCTTGGTTTTATTCTGTTCTAAATATAATCCGAAGTCACTTCTCTGCCATTGAAGAGTTGAAAAAACGTAACTGCTCACTTTGACATGCCCGTGAGTTGTTTCCTTGTCCAAATGCCTAAAATGTGTTGTCAGTGCAAAATCACCCCGAATTTTGTTGGCCTTCCTATAAAATATAATTTGTGTTGACCACTGTTGTACTAACGATAAAGATTGGTGACGAAATAGTTATTAGATCTATATAATAAAATCACAAAATATACGTCAGCACAACAAATATTTATTGGAGCATACAGGCTACATGTTTCGACCTGTTAACAGGTCATCATCAGACCTCCAGCAGAATAAGTCAAAGGTGCTGTTGATAAATTGGGATCCCCATGTATTTTACAATTTTAAACAACAAACAGCACCTTTGACTTATTCTGCTGTAGACCTGATGATGACCTGTTAACGTGTCGAAACATGTAGCCTGTATGCTCCAATAAATATTTGTTGTGCTGACGTATATTTTGCGAATTTATTATGTACTTCATTAGAGCACTTCGTGATGCCTTCTCTTAAATTAATTATTAGATCAACTATTGGATCTCTACCTTACATTCTTGATGCTCTGGCCACCTGCAGTGCTGTGTCAGTGTTACGATCATTGTATCAGCGAAGACCTGCTGCATGATAGCGTTCCTCTTAGAGTACGTTAATCTACAAATGCACCACAGGAATGAATGCAGCAGTTGCCAAGTTTCTAATGTTTTTTCCATCATGGGTTGTTTCATGGTGTGGGGTGTTATGTTCCATCGTGGGTTGTTTCATGGTGTGGGGTGTTATGTTCCATCGTGGGTTGTTTCATGGTGTGGGGTGTTATGTTCCATCGTGGGTTGTTTCATGGTGTGGGGTGTTATGTTTCATCGTGGGTTGTTTCATGGTGTGGGGTGTTATTCCGACATAGGTATATTGCAACATCTGGAAACCATTTATTTCTGTATACCAGTACTCAGAGACGTTTATTGAATTCGTTTATTTTCACTTTTGTGTGGTACATTCCAAAGAGTTCTCTGTGAGTTTTATGTTAAAAAGTGCCTCACACAGACTGGTCTCTTATGGGACTTTGAAAAGCCGCTTTTACCGCACAGCCTACCACGACGTTCGACACCGACTGCTCGACGTACGCAGACTCCTTGTCACGTCACGATTATGAATTCTGATCCTGTGGAAAAACAAGGTAGCGCCCAAGGTGTAAATTTTTTAAGGCGTCGTTTTCGAAATAGATTCAGCTCTGTCTTTTACGTAATTAGAAGTTTTGGTATTGTGTGATGTTCGAGACATAGCAAATATGCATAGTCTTCAGAATTTTTGTGGAAGCCTCGTCGTTTGTTTTTGTGTTCGCAGTTGTAATTTTCCTTACAGAACTCAACTATTGATCGGCTGGCCGGTTTGTACTCAAAAATAAGTTATGACATATATGACTGCAGTTTCTAATATCTCACAAGTAATTGAAACATCAAATAATTTGAGATAAATATTTGATGAAACCCCTCCAATTCGACCTGAGGACTATGGGTACCAACTTGTAAACATTTATTAGATCGTTTTCTTGTTCCTTGGACATTTCTCGTCAACTGTACTCGAATGTCAGCTTGGAAGTTTTGGGAAGAACCGACTTAGGGACCAACCCAGCGAACATGATCGGAGCGCTGAATTAATGGTGGCAAGCTAAAAAAAATGCCCCGTGAGGAGCAGGAAACGAACGAGGACAACGAGCGGACCACAGTAGTAAACGTTGTAAGCGTCATTAGCCACATATTTTGCTGCACACTACCATGTTTACATGCCTAATCGAATGGTAGTCATTACGCGCATTCGAAAAGCAGCTGCAAAAAGCGACTCTTGGCTACGTCATTTCCGTCCGTCCTTCTGTCCGTCTGTCCGCACGAAACGGCGTGACACCCACTGGAGGGGTTTTCATAAATGTTGTGGGAGTTCCACAAATGCTGCCAGCGCGTGCCTGTTTTGGTTGATATCGGACAAGAATAACAGGACACTTCACATGAAGACCTACGTGTATTTATTGATTGGTCTATATAATGGAGACAGGCTATTTTCTCTGTGAGGTGCGAGCTGAGGGTCAAGCAGTTGTTGATATAAACATAAGGATCGAGCAATTCTGTTGCTGAGGTATGAAAAATTTTTGTAGGGACAATAACAAAGCCAACGCGCTGCACCTGTTACGCCCTGCCGGAGTTTACTAAATTGTTTTAACTTCTGTTAGTAACTGAAATAACTAAACCAGCGGTGCCGATGTAAGATGTTTGTCTGAAGAAAACGATGTTGTGATCCGTCTGTCTACGCTTTAATATCATTTCCAATTCTTGAGTGCATATACACGTATGTAGAGCTGGGTCACAGAAATGCACGTTAGCTGTTACGTTTGGCTCAAGAGTTTGAAATCATTAGGAAAGGACGTACTTAGTGAATTTTTCCAATTTATTTTCTTCACTTACTGGCTGTCTGAGGCTACAAACGGGTCTGGTAACACCTCTGCACGCGATTGAGTTGTGAACTCGTCGTCTGAATCGGGACAAAACGCTGTAATGACGTTACTCCAGTATTTCTCCGACTGTCACGCACACACACACACACACACGCACGCAAACACACACATACATACATACATACATACACACACGTGCACACACTTCGGTTCTGCAGTATTGAGATAGGTCATGTGCATATGTTTCCACCATCAAAATCAGCCCAGATACAACCGGTCTTTCGGCGGTGAAACTGTATGCAATAAGCTGGCGAACTTTCGATGGCAATATTCTTGTAAATCCGTAGGAACAAGCAGAAAACTTCGAACTACTTCCGTTCCCCAGGAAACCTTTCTGCCTGTTATTGTGTATAATTGTTGTGCAGAACATATCCCATATCGCCTGTCCTGATCAGTGCCCTGAATTCGGGGCAAGTACTGAAATGAATGGAGTAAAGAGGTATCGGTATTGAGAGTCTGTTTTGATTACTACATTATAGACATCTGTTTAACCTTTCCAGTCATCACGCCCTAAGTTTCGGTCCAGTAGGCCTACTTTTGACACAGCAGGTGATGACACAAAAGAGTATGAAAGTCCATAACATCATACTGTATTTTGTTATTCTTTCTACACATACACCTCAGTGATTCGTCGAAGAACCTATTCGGGCCATTGCTTCATCGTCAGGAGCTGTTATGTGTGGGGCTATAAATCAATAAAGGTGACTTAGTTTTTCGGTCCTTTGCTCCCAACATGTTTGTAGCCTGTTGCTGAAAGGCAGAAGTAAGAACCGCTGAAAATCTGAAAGAAGGAGAAATTAGTTAAGTACGTGACGTTTTTGTTCACAACAGGTACTTTCTGGATTTATGTACTTGGTGAATTGCGTAGCTCGTATGTGGCATATTTATTTGCAGCTTTGAGCTGATATTTGGAAACTCGGTTTAGAGAGTATAATCTTTATGTTGAGGGTGTTTAACTGTGCCAGGGATATATATATATATATATATATATATATATATATACAGGGTGATCCAAGAATTAATGTCGCAACCTCAGGATCTTTTTCCTGAGTTTGTTTCCGTCATGAATGTCGTATGAAAGGTTCTAATTTCAAGGGTTACGAATTGATCATTACATGATGGGAAAGGTGAAGATAAACGAACAAGTACCTACATGAAGTTGCTGTTGCTGAACTTATGTTGGTAAAAGTAACCATTCCTTCGCCCTTCCTCTTCTAATCTTGCAGTAAGAACTTAACTCGATCACCGCTTCCCAGGTCAGGGGTTCTGCAGGCTTCAGTCCCCAAAATTTTTATCTGTAAAGACAAATGAAAGATCTTGTGTACTTGCAAAAAGTGTAAATTTTGAACGCATTTCTTTGTTGCGCTTTCGATGCCACAACCAATGTCAAGGAAAATTCTAAAGAAATTATGCTACCTGAGCTTATTTTGACCGTATTGAAAATATAGTTAGAAATCAGATACCGTTAAACTTCATGTACGTATTCAATATATTAACCAACAAATGCATTCAATAAAGTACAATAAAATAAAAACCATAAAATACAGTTCGTGGTATCAACTCCCACATGTTTCGGCACCAGCGTGTTAACTTCAGGGGGTCTACGATTTTGTCTGGAGGGTGTGTACAAACATCTGCCTCACGTATGTGATCCAAATGGATCTCATCCGGATAGAGCGTGTGAAGTGTACCGTGTCGGGCGACGTAGTGTACTACACGACGTGTACGCATTTGTCTTATTATTCTTGTAACTGTCCAATAATGTCGAATTTATAACCTCGAGAGTCGGACCTATATGTGCATGACATTTGTGATTCGAACTGACCGGGGAATCAGATGCTGAAATCAAGACGATTCATTAATCATCTTACGTGTGTTAATGTGCATGAAAGTTTTGTTTTCACTGTCGATTAGTTAATTCGGTCTCTGTCCTGTTAATTATAAATGCGTTTGTTTTGTGGGTAACGGGTTTCTCGAGACTTGGAAGTTCTATACAGCGTGTTGATGGTTATTAAAGTCGTCTAGGATATTACGCCGTGTCGACAGGTAAATAGTTATCGACGATTAGGAGCGCAGTTTCGGTAACTGTTTACAGTGTAATATCCCAAAAGAATTTTTTCCGAAGCGCCCACGCCGGGTTTTGGGGCCCACCTAGTCTCTGTCATTGTTACCGGAGGCGCTTTTCAGGGCAGAGTTTGAACACGAATAGAGCTGTATCTCCGCACTGCACTACACTCCCTTATGGTGTGTTTAGGGAAAATTTGGTTTACGTATAATTGTTATGCTCATTAAGGTTTTCTTGGTCGATTAAGGGAGTATTGTGTTTTTACTCAGTCGCTGCAGGCAACTGTTGATATACTGCCTTAAAATAGGACTGAATTTCGTTTCAGATCTCTTAAAGGTAAGCACAGTTCGAGTACCAGCGCGGGCTGAAAATGCAGGTTATCAAAAAATGTTGGTGTCCGGTGATTCTTATGGTACCTGCCAATATTGGCATGAAAGAATTGTGTTTTGCTTGTTTATGTACCTTAAGAGAATCGTGTTTTTATTGAAAGTGATAACATTATAAAATTTATCTGTTATCCGATTTCGAAATGTTCGAACATGTACAATGTATTTATCATTCTTGGATAACCATGGAATTGGTCATAGCATACCTCAGGCTCCACTTACATGCGATGAGACTAAAAAAATAAAAAAGGGACATTTTAATAGACTGAATAAGTGTCCTATAAACAAATTATGTTTAGAGCGAGTTATGAGAAATACTCCTTAACTTGGTAGCTCTTTTTACGTTACAATACAAGGTACAGTCTTACTAGATTTTTCGTGACTTCCCCCAGCCTTTCCGGGCGTTTGGTTGGCTAGTGAGATCTAAAAATAGACACGTCCGCTTTCTCCCCAGTATTAATCCAGCCATGATATACAATCAGCATCCATGTGGATTCTGACTGTGTACAAGTTCTGCCTTTGATTTGGATTTGGCAGAGCCGTGTTGATGGAGATTTGATGATTTGATGTTCACACCGAAAAGTCGGTTGCGTTTAGCGCAGCGGTAACTTGTTTCTGTTGAATTTCGGTAAGGGAAACGAATAATCGACACGTATCGTGGTTTCCTGTGGGTTGTTTCAATTGTGCCGTTACACTGTCTTCAAATAGGCTAAGCCCGTTTACTTCCAAATCTGTACGCGATCACTCTCATATGTAAGTCGACATAACTATTTTGCAGGTTACATAAGCGCGGTGCGACTTTTGTTGATGGAGTACCTGCATCGAATGTCTGTGGGGAGGGGGAGGGAGGTTCGGTATTCTGTTTTTGGTAAAAAGGTAAAGGTAAAGCAGTCCCGTTGAAGGTCTGGAGGGGCCCAGAGGGTTCCAGGAAGTTAAGGTTCCCAGATTTCGTGACAACGGCACAGGATGGTGGTAGGTTGTCAGCCGTACGCACCGGCCGCCTTTACCCCCAGGAAATACTTCTGGTACTCATTTCTGTTAGAGGCTGATTCGACCCGAGGGCCATAGTGCGATCGGAAGGATTTTATGTCAATGAAAAATCCACTGACACTAGCTGGGATCGAACCAGCGACCTTCCGATTTGTAGCACAGCACCTTAACCACTGTGCTACCGCGGTCCCCTCTGTTTTTGGTAGTTTTACTTATTCCTGGAAGGAAATATCCGAGTGGTATGTCAAATTAAGCCGCATATTTCCCCCTCCCCCAATTTACCCTGAGCTTAATTTATGGACAAGCCCCTACACCAGGCACTTAATACATGTAAGTTGCGAGCATACCCCGAAGTTTTAAGTAAATCTGTTCTTATTTAGTTCTTCAAATTTTATTGCAACTGCCGGATATGTGATTTATTTGGTACCATTTACGGGCATCGGATTTTTGTTACTAAACCACCTACGGCGGAAAGAAATACCAGGAACTTCAACAGTAAAGACACCAACAGTTCCTTAGCGCGGTGGTCCCGAAAGTGTGCTCAGCGGATTCCAAAGGATCCGCGAACAGTTCGCAGGGGTTCCATGGATACATTTCTGTGATGGGTAGTTTGAAGGTCACTTATTTTTTTAAATTAAAGGAATAATGTTTTGTTAAAATAATCGGAGAACTTTTTTTTTGCTTGGCGGCATATTTATTTCGTATTTAAGTAAGAAACCCCCTGTACGCACGAAGTGAGCGATAATCATTTTAATTAAAGTTAAGTCATGAAATGCATTGTTACGTATGTTGCTGCTAGGTATTCATAGCTATCAAAAATCGGCTCTGAGATATAAGTTTTTAATTTTGGACGTCATCCGGACACACTATTTCCGTGCGCAAAAATGTGGGATTCCGTGATTATTTTTCGAAGCCAAAGGGGGCCTGCGAGCAAAAACATTTGGGGAAAACTGACTTAGTGTCTTTTCATGTGTCGGTAGGCAGGGCGGGTACTGAAGAAACGACACAATGCACAGGATATCAGAGTTCATTGTGTAGACCTATGCGTCGTGTTTGTAAGTCGTTCAGAAGTAGGTGGTTAACACCCCACCCTATTAATTACACAAAAATTGGAGACATTTTGTAGGCGGCTGTCAGGTCTTTCAAGGCAAAGAGTAACAACTTACCGCTATTGTGGAGGAAATGGTTGACGCCCTCTGAAGCGGGGTGTGAAATGTCGAGATGTAAACTTTAACACACGGAAAGGACAGCACGGTGGATGCCAGTATATGGAGAAGAACAGGAAAACGAGTAGGCATATGTCTTCGCCACCAATAACAACCTTGTATAGATCGACTGTGTCCTGAGTGTCCTGCCTCCAGACAGCAAGTCGCCCACACGTCCTGGCGCCACTGAGGTGCATATTACACGTACGCCAGCCAGTATGTCATTGTACTCCACCAGACACTACCACGTAACTAGGCGCCACCCCAGACTCTGAAGTTTTTATTCAAACAGGCGTGATTAACCAGTTGCATGGCCGTCTTAAACCATTTGAAGGCCGTGAGCCCCAACTTTATTGAGCCAACATCTTTCATTTGCAGAGCGCATCGTACTTTTTTTGCCATATCTTCGCCATGACAGCAAAGAGTCACGACGGTTAGTATGTACCGATCTCATACAGCATCACGACATACAAAAATTGCGGTATTTGTGGAGCAGATGGCTGGTGGCGCTCAAGAAATGCCGGAAAAATGAAAATCTAAAATTGGGTATTTACAAATCCCGGTGGCCAGGTCGCCATGGCGGCTAAACTTTGTACTGTGGCGCCCTAATATTTGTAGATTCTCATTACAAAACCCGCTTCACGTCACCCTTCTGGTAGCTAGAATTTTGAGATGGCTCCCTGATTTTAGAAAATTTGTGCACCCCTGTCCCAAATAAACAAAAAATGTAAAACAAGCTCACGATTTTGTATCACGTCTGTATTAAAAATCCAGTGCTGAACTGGCGAGCTAGTAGCGGACGGGACTGGTTGCACATGATATTAACGACTAATTGTTGATGTCAATGGCGTCTAATATTTTTCTGAATGGACATAAAAACCAACATCTTTGCTAATAGCTAATAGTTCATAACTGTACATTGGACTTTTGGTTTTATATTTTATATCTTTTCTCCAAACGTGTACTTGTATTGTAATATGTATACTTATATTTACTGTGTTTTTATTGTTTTTACTGTGCTTTTTGTATTGTTTCTTTTATGTATATTTATTCTTATTTGTTTTTGTCTGTAGTAGTGTAAGTACTACCGCCACCGAGTGACAACTCAAGTGGTGGTGGTGGTAGTAGTAGTAGTAATAATAATAATAATAATAATAATAATAATAATAATAATAAAGGTATAAGGTAAATTCTAAAGCACTCTCGTAAAATTAGGCCAGAGGCCAAAGTCTCTGTGACTTCCGCTTAAGACGGCATTGGCAGATTGTAAATAGGTCTGTATGTAAGGCTGTGTTGATGAATGAGTGAACAGGTGATTCACGGAAATATCGAATGAATAATGTGTAAATGGGGCTTTTACATTATCAACGGAGTTCGTGCTTACCGCCCTATTCGGAAGTTGCTTGCGTACAAATGCGTTTCAGCTTTACAGGTATCATGTAAATAATTTGCCTGGCTTAGAGTCTGAAAGTTGGCTTGACTAGGAAGAGTTGCAGTGAACCATTTAGATACCATGTTATACGACTTTATTGATTTTCCTCCTGTCATTTCGAATAGTCACTGATTTCGGCACGAAGTACAGCAGAACTCCACTTATCCGGACGCTGGCTATCCGGATCGGCTTGGCCCTTCGGGTAAGTTTGTCGAGAATCCCACAAAACTAAGTCGCTTTGAAATTACCGGTACAGTGTTATGGCTCCTGGAACTTCAAACCAGGCGTGGTCGAAAGGTTTAGACTCAGGTTCATACTGTAAATTGTAACTTCAAACTGCCAGTGTAGCCTACTTTCAAAGAAAAATCCAGTTATTATGTATATTGGACCGTGCATCATTGTGATAGTTGAAGAATAAGAGACCAACTTAATGTCACGATTTATTAAGTTTTATTTCACTTCTTCTATGCTCAACATGTTTCGG
>Ga0123357_10008294_pt1 | contig 12964 bp, 5 predicted proteins | sample TergutEmb28metaG_FD_89873 | JGI IMG/M metagenome (GOLD analysis project Ga0123357, IMG submission 89873) | Embiratermes neotenicus P4 segment gut microbial communities from Petit-Saut dam, French Guiana - Emb289 P4 | ecosystem: Host-associated > Arthropoda: Insects > Digestive system > Gut ...
ATAACTCAACAAATAAGTCGCAAGCTCCTGAAGATGGATGTATTAACATCCGAAACATGTTGAGCATTAAATAATGAAATAATAAAGCAAGTGACATCAAGGTGGTCTCTCTTTATTCAACTAGCAGAGCCGAGCTAATCAAAACAGAGACTCTGACAGGTATCCACTTGAAAGAAATAATTTTGACAACTCCGACATCATCACTGGATTCATCATAACACTCTACAGACCTGCGAAACACTTTAACTCTGTACTTCGATGTAAACACTAAAGCCAACACTTTAGCATGCGGTAAGTTACATCTCTCTTCTCCCTCTCTCTTTTCTTCAGCATTACAGCTCTTTAAGTTTGGCCTTGGCTTCCCTAGTTATATACCGCACATTGTATATACATAAATAATGCTGAGATGTAAGGCCGTGAACCTGGCCGTGCGTCTGGGTTCGGATTTCAGTTGAACTTTCTGTATAAATAAATCTTGTGAGGGGTGGCCGGCGACAGAAGGGAATTATGCGGCTTGGAGAATAAGAAGACCAAAGAAACGCTCAAACGCGAATTCTGAACTGGGTAAAGGCATTAAGGTGCCTGATTTATAAACAAAAGGACAAAAAACTGAGACTCGCGCATATACGTTTCGTTAAGATATTCTGTTTATAAAACAGAAAATGTCATAAATCATTTCATGACACGAATCATGTGCAACGCTTCGTCATCAGTCATCACGCGCACGTCCCTTTCCCGTGGACAGTCTTGTAGCTGTTGGCCAACTTTCTATCTTCCTCAGCAAAGGAGCCAAGTAGGTCGCATCTTCCTGGTGCTCGAGGTCTCCATCTCCAGCCTGGTGGAAGTAAACTTAATTTCTGGACCAATCTAAGCCGACCTCAACACACAGATACCGTGACTGACACAGGAACTCATAATCAAGGCACACTCATTTTCTAAGATCCTGAGTTACTACATTAATCCGGCCAGCCACCTCAATGCAACGTAATGAGTTATACGTCACACATGGCATTAAACAAAAATATAGTTAAGCTCCGCGGATCGTATTTGAAACATGTTTAGTTACGTCCAATATTTAAAGAAACACGAAGAAAAACAAAAGCTTGTCCTTTTCATTGTGATATCTGTACCGAAATTACTTTTGCAACGCCAAAATTAAATCCACCATAAATAAATAAATATCAATGTCAAAGAGACATATAAAACAGCAAACTTAGACATTTAAAAAATGTGGATACTTTGGCTAATTCCCCAGTATCCGTTTTGTTTAACATTTTTACTAAAACCCTTAACTGCGACAGCCAAATCCTTAATCGGTGAAGCGGGAAAGCAAAGACGGAAGACACAGAATCGAACAGTTTTAGTTAGAGGCCACACAAGTCTGAAACACTTCTTGCTGATCCAGTAATTTTACAAATGCAATTAGATTGCGTTACGGCTGAACTTAGCTGCGAGATGCTGTACACGTACTGTACACGGGGGGAGAAAAAAAAAATCGGGGAAGAATGGAACTTCTCACAACGTTGTTATTAAAGACACAAACAAGTCTTCTGGGTTTTTACGCCGTGTCGACAGGTAGACAGTCACAGGCGTTTCAAAGGATCGTACTGCCTTCATCTTCAAGGTTAAACAGTTTAAGACCAGGGAGATATTACGATTCTTCGGGAGGAAGATAACAATTTATCAGTCAATACAACGTAACACCCCAGAAGACTTGTACATTCATACTTCAGAAAGAGAGGAAGAAAACCCGGCACCGAAAGAGAAGTAACATAACATTTTAAAAATGCCACGTTCTGCCTCATATGTGGGGCGCCGGTTTCGATTTTCGGAATAATGGTCGTCTATTCTTAGAACCGGTTTTCGGTGGCTCTCCTTATAACTTCCAGATAAATTCTGAAATAATACATTAAAACAAGTCGCAGTCACTTCCTACCGTTAAACGCCACTTGCATTTCCGTTACGGTCGTAAATTGAGTCCGCTGTCTTCTCGCGGTGCCTTACTACACTCATTATCTCAGCATTTCAAGGTGTCTGCCGAACACTATATACAAACAGATCTCGGCTGTCCCGTTCCAAATTATTATCAGCGCATTTTATTCACAACCATCTTCACCGAACGTCAATAAGTCTATCAAATTAAGACAACATTGTTTATCAAGCTTGTAATTAATTAACGAAAGAGAATATACATTTCTTAGGCCTACGATAATTCAAAATGTGCAACAAATTGTACAAGAAAACCGCTGCAGTTGAGGTGAAGGATGCTGTAGATAATGAAAAGGCCCCGTGTACAGTTGACGACGGTTCCGTAATTTACATGTCATGTTCCATATGAATAAACAGGGATAAACCGGTCAGTATATTTGTGGAGGTTTTCTTTAGAATGTTTCTAAGTGCGTAGTTCAACCTTGGTTAATAGGATACTCGTGTATAACAACACGGCTCTCCCAGTGCTGTCACGTCCTACCTCTCACCTTACCATTACAGATTCAGTAGCCGAGTTTACTACAGATCAGCGGCGGCTGGTGATTAGGATCAAAAGAGCTCGGTTAAACCAACGTACGATACACTTTGTTGTACAACTTATATCCCCGGACTTATTCTGTGGTCACAGCAGTGGTCTAAGTCTGGAGAGAACCTTCGCAGAGTTATAACCCAGAATGTGGGATAGATAAATATATAGGTATTAATATTCTGGTAGCAGAAAGCGAAGTTTCACCACCGCTAACACCAAAACCCGCCACCAGACGTTTTCCTATCCCAGTTCTATCCATGCCCATCCTACAGCCTATCTCAAAAAATTCATCGCAATTTCATCCTCGCAGCCTCTTCCCGTCTCTCACATGGACGCTTTTCAGTGCAGTTACCCATCACCAATGCCCGTATTCCTCATCCTCCCCCACGCTGGCTATATGTCCCGCCTATGACAATCTTATGCATTTCGGTACCTCAATAAACCTAGGTGACCTGCACAATCCACCAAGTTCTTCCCTATCACAATGTCCGAAATTTTTCACGTAAGCTTGTGAACGCAATTATGTTCTCTCACAGTAAGAGCACCTTTTACATATGCACAAAACAAGCAACTGTCGTGTACATCCAGGTATTTCTGAAGTACATGACAAGATATTTCTCAAATTAAATAATAATAGCAGTAATAATACCGAGATATTATCATCATCATCATCATCATCATCATCATTATTTAAGCACGAACCTCGCTTTTTCTTCGAGATGTTCCTCACTGCGGTGCCGCTGAAGATTCAAGTCTCCGAGATGTCATCCTACGTCGACTGTTAAGGCTTACCAACATTTCGAAGGATCTTCACAGTCAAGAGTTCCAATTTGGTGTAAAGTCCCAGAAGGCTTAAATGTTCAGTTTTATCTCTGAGTGTTAGTTTTGCTCAGAGGTACATTCTAAACCAGTCTTAAATGATCTATTTCACACATTTAAGATTTATTGCTGAATTCTATTCCGCGTTATATCCATGTATTTATTTTTAGATATGGTACGTCGCGTCTATTTCTATGCATGTTGCACACACAGAGAACTGCCGACAGCAACAAACCAGTCCACTCACCACCTCACTGCCGTGTTGCTCTCATGTTTAACGGAGAGTCTACGAGTCGTGTATAATTGTTACGAGGATTTCCTACTACGCTGCGTGCATTTGTTGCAAGAAGTGTTGTATAAATTCGGACTAAAGTTTCCTAACGCTCCTGTTCTGAATACAGCACCAATTTACTGATACGTAAAAAGTTTCTGAAAAACATTCAATTCTACAAAGTAAGAAAATACGCTCAAGACGTGTAATAATTCCATCCACATAAGACAATGGCAGTTTACAGTACCTAAAACATAGACTGCGAAGCAAAACGGAGTTTTGTGGACTGGTACCCTCATGGGGTGCATAATACAAAACATGAAAGAAACCGACAGCTCGTAACTCGTCAATACAGACATCTGCAAGAGCTCACGCTTTTTCGAAACCTATGGAACTCTGTCAAAAATAATGGTTTTCTTCAATTAAGTCTCCGGCTGGATTCCTATTTTATCCTCTCGAGCACGCGGTCTCAGTAGGTAAAGATTCCGAATTTTTTATCGGCAGGTCCTTGTTTGGACGTCGGTCGGGCACAGCGTAGTTGAGCTGAGGGTTTCTTGCGTTTTCTTAGCCATGTAAAGAAAATTACGGAGTAGTACCCATTTAGTAGAAGGCAAGGTGGGCCCCAGCACCGGTAGGGACGCTTTGGAACACAGAAAATTCCCTTGCTTCTGCCGATAATCGACCTCAGGCCTTCGGTCGTTCAGCCCGTAACCTAGGCACTATACCGACAGCGCTCTCTCACTGTGTGTACGAATGGCTAGTCCGGATGAAGTCAATGTATAGACAGAAATCGCAAGTGGGAAATAAAATTTCATGGCTGAAGTGTAAGAATATTACGGGCCGCAGCAGGAACCTCACTCCAGCTGGACGACCACGCGGAAGGAGCCCGATACCTAGGCGGTTTCCGAGAAGGCTTGTTCTGACAATTGCATTCGCGGGCTACTAGACACGATCACACCACACCTGAGCATAAAAACTGTCATACAGCGATAAATATGATGTCTACGTATTAAAGGTTCATAAACGTTTCTGGCCTGCAACATGGCGTCTTGCCGCAGAACACAGTGTAACAGCAGTCTCTTTAAGTGTTTCACGCGTGCACATAATAACACAATACACTTACACTATCCTAGAGCAGAACACTCTACAAGAACTCCAGTTCAAAGTTTATCTTTCTTTACGTATCACTGTCATTCCTTTCAGATACCAGACGAATTAGATCATGTCCACGACGACACTGGAAGTTTACGCAGTCAATACTACAACGTTCATTAAAAAAACTAGAGCACCAGCACCGATATGTGGACAAGATACAGACATAAATAGTAATTAAAGGCATTATTACAGCTGATTATAATTAACGAGAATAACAACAGAAGGAAAGAAAGAAATTCAGACAAGAACAAAGAAAGGAAGAAGAACTAAATACAAAAGCATACACCAAGACTAGAATGTAACTTGATTTAACCTCATACAAATATTTGGCATTACTCATGAAGTAAGCTAGGATAATACAAGAAGAAAGAAAACTCAGTAACTCAAATGTTGAAACAAAGATGAAACTTGACAAACTCTGTTTTGATAGACTGCCTAGACCCTCACCAGGTGAAGTCAAGTGGATAAAAGAAAAACTCAACACACTACAAATCTGATGTAGGTTTGTCAGCGCATCGTTGTATATGCGTCCAGAAGAAAACCAACTAGATGCTACTGAATGGTTTACTGCACTTGTAATCTGCTCAACATGTTTCGGGCACTTATATGCCCATCATCAGGAGCTTGAGACTATATTTGTGTTATTACCGCATATGGTGTGTAATGCCTTGGTTGTTGGTCGTCGGCGGTCAGGTGCAGGGCAGCAGGCTATGCGTCCGGGATGAGGAAGCTGCTCGACTAGTCGAGCAAATTCCCTCATCCCGGACGCACAGCCATTCAGTAGCATCTAGTTTGTTTTCTTCTCTACGCAACACACTATAATTTGTTTCCTTTGAAGGTACTTCATAAAACTGCTCAAGCTGTTCAGTGAAGAACGACAGTTAGTAGCCGTGAAATAGCTGCATTTGCTGAGACCGAGGAAACATCGAAACGTTTCGTCGTTTACAAACGCTTCCAACAGCTCGCACTACAAAGCGTCGAATGGTTGGACGATCAGCGAAGTACGAATTGGAAGGTATGTGGGGGAAAAAAAAGGTCGTAACCAATTTTGAAGTTGTATTGAAACAGGCTGACAAAAACTAATAGAACTGTCTGTCAGTACAGCCTGTCTCCGGCCGAAATAGAAAGCCAAGACCTCACGAACAAGCGGCAGGAGGTGATCGCGACGTTCAGTAAATCATTTCTGTGTCCAGTTAACACTAGGCCACTTGCGATGAAGTGCACACTACCTCATAACGATATTCGACATATTTACGAAGCTGATTCTGAGGATAAATTATGAATGATCATAAACTTCACGTTTCTGTTCTGCAGCTCAAAAACTTCACTGTCACATAACCTCCAGTTTTAATACACGGATCTGAGTACAGCTGAGGTAATGCTTGTTTTACAGCTCACAGAACAACCCACCCATCCAAACCTTTACCTGCGCCTGCGCATTGGCTGCATACTGACTGCTCAAGTACACTGCACACAGCAGGTGCTGATAGGACAACACAGTATCGATACTAGAAAGAATAAACATTTCAGTATCGGACGAATATATTATGAAAATCGATCCAAACCAAAATAGGCCCTATATTCTATGAAGGTAACGAGGAAAACACTTCAGTAACTCGACGTTACAGATTTGAAAATCAGTACTAGTTCCTGATTGGACTTTAAAATTTCTTAATGGGATATATTAAGAATTATATCTGCGCTGGAAGAAGTCAAACATCCGAATACAATACGATCGTGATGACAATACGTGCCCCATTTCCTACTAAAACGAGCCGTTTCTGATGAAATCGGGATCGAAGTATGCACTACAGACTAAAACAGAATGACGCTAAATCACAGCGGGTGTTTCAAAATTCTTTATTGCCTATTACGTGATTGATATTTGTATTTTCTTGCTACGAGAAATTGAGTCTACATATTACTTAAAAACTGCGTTAATTACACAGGTCACTTGAGAATTTCATTACTCTAAATGACTGGCTTTATTACTTCAAATAAATAAGTACAGATTGAGACAAACTGAAAAATGTTACCAAACAAGGTGAGTCTTTTAAGCCCAGCAGTTGATAGGAGCAGCTGCCGTAAAGCCCTGCTTATTAAGCATGGGTCACTTATGTTTCTTTAATCCTTTAAACGCCGAGTTAAATTCCATCTGCCATCTGCTGGCATTATTAGGAGCTCACCATATTTTCCACGTTAGCAGGTTAAGGGTTAAGAGCAAATAATAAAAACTAGTGCAAGGTAGGTCAGCTGCAATTTTGTGACCTCACTGAATGATGAAAGAAAAGAAATTAAATTGACAATCCGAACAGCCAAGCCCCCTACGCGCACTAATAGGACACGCGGGCACACAACTGAATTGCCACAAATCAAGCTATTTTACTTTCTCGGCTAACGACAGTAAGGCTAAAGTGACAGCCATCAGGATATTAATATCAAACGATTACAGTGTCATTTAGCGTACAACTGAATGTCCTCCAGTTTCCTCTAAATTCCTTCAGATGACGAAGATTAGGCAGCAAACATTTCTTCCAGTGTATAATATAACTTCAAATTTCATCCACGACAAAATTAGGAGCTTTAAATCCAAGGAACACTTAGTACCGTTCACTCCTAATTCTTTGGACTTCCCGTTTTCTATCTGCAAAATTTGAGATTAAAACAAAGACCCATAATTTTACCAATTTTAGAATGGTCCCGAAAAATTTTCTCTCACGATAAGGACAAACTATACATTGAGGATATTACGAGAAAAGGGTCCTAAAGGTAGCAACACTACTGACGAAATAACAATTCTGCAACTACTTTGCAGATGCGAGATATGAGGTTCTCAGAGCGGTATTTATGAAAATTCAAGTCTTCTGGGACACGACGCCGCAAATACCGATCCACACAGCATCACAACCCAGAAAACATGGATCTCAACCATCAGTGCAGATGGGATGCTTTTTTGCTAAACTGCAGCAAACAAGTTTTCAGAGGAAGAAGGGAGAGGAAGGTCTAGGAACACTGTACGATAAAGCGTTTTAGAATGAAAAGTATCTGTGAAGTTCGGCGATCTGCATGGTGTAGCAGTGACGGTACAGTCCTGGTGAGAACCTCGGTCGGGATAAAGACCGTCCATGGATCGTGTGATTCTGTCTGGTCTCTCTTTCGAGAAGACTCCGACAACATTTTCAAACACACAACGACCACAGTTCTAATTTTACCCTTATTTCGTGCCACAAGTCAAAATGTAGTTGAGCACACACTCTATCATATCTGTTTATGTAAAGCTAAAAGTAAAGTGCACCCTTGTACAGGCACTGAGGCTCTGTACAGGCTGTACGGCCCGTAGGGGGAGTAAAGGTATAGCTCTATTCTTTCTTGACCACGGCACTAGAAGGGGGTGAGGGGTCAGCGTCACGCCCCGGCCGCTCTTTACCCCCGGGAAAGACCCGGTAGCCATTGTACAGGAGGCTGGATGGGCCCCAGGGCGCGTCTGGACAGGTGCGGAAAATCTCGCCTCCCACCGGGATTCGATCCCCGGACCATCCAGCCCGTAGCCAGTCGCTATACCGACTACGCTACCCGGCCCACATCTCTTTTTGTAATGTATTATCATTATCATCATACTCTCGTCTACATAATTATTACCAGCTGTACCATCCAGAGTAATTTGCAAAAACAGTTTGTGTTCCCAGTTACCACCGAAAGACGCTAACTACAATCCAGCGCTGAATCTTCCGCGAATGACGATTTCCCGGTATCGTACAACAATACTACTGAAGTTTTTCCTGAGGGATAACGTTCCTCATACCCTGGCATCGGACCTAGTTACAGTTTCCGCCAAGAGATAATTTTTTTTTACGGTTGGAGTTCCCTTGATGCCCAAAACAGCTGTAACTGGAATTTTTCCCAAGTGGGTTTCCTCATTTACAAACAACTGGCCCAATCTGATTTTCCCAGAGCTATGGGTTTCTCTTGCACATCAGCAACGCCACTATCTGGATTTTCCAGGGCCTGCCGGTTCTTCAATTATTATTATTATTATTATTATTATTATTATTATTATTATTAAGCTGTTGATACAAGCTCAAGAAAACCAAAGTCGCATTTCCGCAGCTACGCAGGTCCCAGTGTGCCTGCACTCTCGAGGTCTCCAGTAGGACGAGGATTACCTTGCCACACATCCCACACAGTCTGAGTGCATTTTCTTCCCGTCAAGAGATTACGCGCTCACCATCCGTTATCACCCCTTGATGTTGGTTACTTGGCACAAGAAGTGATTCGCTTAACAGCACGAGCAGCGCGACATTCGACATAAATACAAAATTTCTGTTGTAAAACCTCTTGGGAAGAGGCCACAAGGACAGCCCCAGGCACTGTCTTGTGGACAACAAGAGGAGGCTCACGAATAACAGCTGCGACTGTATAAACCGGATTCAGCTGGATCTCCTAACGGCAGGATTTAGGGGTTCAAAAAAGCAGGGCATGTATTGACCAAGTGAACAACAGCGAGGTCTTCAAGAAAGACTCTGCACCATGCAGTTAAAAACATTGATCTTAATCTAGTGTGTTTCCAGCGACATACCCAAATGAAATCGTCTAGCTATAGTACAGGAAAAGCTCCGAGCAAAATTACATATTTGTCCTGCACATTAAACTCAATATAAACACATTCTCAGTTTCGTTTTTAAAGGAAGAAGTCCCAGCATCCCTGAAGGACGAGGCTTACGACGACTGCGTGTGGCTGCGTGTGCCACTGCCACGATAGACAAATAATCGCGGTGTCGAAAACGCGTAGTTCAGCACTCAGCGTGAGTCACTGGCGATGCAAATAATTTTGGCACAGAAAAGCGGCGAGAACCAGGTGACAAAGGGGGAAAATAAGGGACTTGCGACAGTTTCTACGGCAAGTCAACTCAGCCAAGAGTCTCAGTAAACGAGTGTGTGATGGCTGGAAATATACAGGGTGTTTCAGGAGGAACAGTAAATATTTTAGGAGATGGTAGTATGGACTATTCCGAGTAAATAAGTTCATATAAATATGTGTCCAATTTTCAATGGGTGTGGAGATACCGCTGTTTGAATGTTACGCATAAAAGACCTTACAAAAGGTATGAAGGAAAGAAAAATGACGTATTGATTGCATTTATTGGTTATGTAAATAATCTCAATAAATTGCAACAGTTCAAAGTAAGTGTTCAAAAATCCCACCATCGACTTCAATGCACTCTTCAACCCTCTTGGCAACAGTACGTGTAGCTTTCCTGAGGTCGTCTTGGCGTTCTTACTTTACGAGGGAGCACTATTCATAGGTGCGAGCGACCAATTCGTCTCTTGTGTTTACTTTTTCTTTGTAGACTTCGCTTTTCATCCACCCACACAGACAAAAATCTGATTTGTACCCGCCAACTTCAAACAGTTATATCTTCATACCCATTGAAAATTGGACACATGTTTATATGAACTTATTTACTCGGAATAATCCATACTACCACCTCCTAAAATAGTTACTATTCCTCTTAAAACACACTGTATATCACGATACAACGCATGTATATGTGCTGTGCTACAAATCGGAAGGTCGCTGGTTCGATCCCAAGTGGAGTTATTGGAATTTTTCATTGACATAAAATCCTTCCGATCGCACTATGGTCCAGGGGTTGACTCAGCCTCTAACAGAAATGAGTACCAGGAGCCTTTCCTGGGGGTAAAGGCGGCCGGTGCGTAACGCTGACAACCTTACCACCATCCCCTGCCGTTGTCGTGAAATCTGGGAACCTTAACTTCCTGGAACCCTCTAGGCCACTCCAGGCCTGTAACGGGACTGCTTACCTTTACCTTTACCTGATGATTGGTGGAAATAGGGCCGACACACGTAGCACAAATTGAGAATTTAATTATATAGATTCATTTGTGAACAACGACTGGTGTAATTTTTACACCGTCGCATTCCGCGAAAGCTTGAACATTCATAAGAAACGCACAACTTCGCTTTACATCCGAAGGCATTCTTAGTGTTTCGCAAAAAATGTCCGATGAATCACCACACTCAGACATAAATACCCAGCCCCAGGGAAGCCCTTTGCCAACCGCCACGTTATATTTCGTGTTCCGTCACGGCACGGAGCCAGCAGAGGTGAACTACCGCCGCTGATACCTTCACCAACAAGTGTTCTGTTGGTTTATCATAGCCATTAGTGTTAGACAACGAGATCTACATAATACGCCAAGAGTAACTTACAAATTATGGTGGAACACGTTCCTTTACCTTTTTTTAAAGGGGTCCCCAGGTTATACAGAAAAGCAGGAGGTAAGAGGAACATTCTGATTCGAAACTGCGGTGTCAATGCTCAGTGACAAAACACAGCGTGCACTTGATAGGTTAGATATATTCCACTCCATTCTGTTCAATGGCAGTAACGTCCCACAGCACTCTGTTTGCCGAATTTCTAAATTGTTTATAGGTTTTTGTTCTGATTGCTTCGAAGGAGCACTTAGGTTTTTTTTAGCAGTACTTCGGTCGTTCCCCATCAATATCAAACCGGATGTGCTTCATCTCGTATTTTATTCATGTGCCAGCGACATTATATAATCTTAGCAACTGACAGCGCTCTTAAATAAAACATTTCTGCCTATCTTTCCTTTTCCTGGAAAATGGGATCGAATTTTCCTAAGTCCCCCACCCAGACAGAACCCCCCCCCCCCCCCCACACACACACACATACACAAACTTCTACATCCTGCCCTGAGCGGGATAAGAACCCACGAACCCTGCATCCAATCTCTCCCAACTCACTACGCGCCTTACCGTGGTGGGCGACAAGCTGTTCACGGCCAGTTCAACAGCTACTTAGCGAAGTATGTAAGTGGGTGAGAGGATAGTACAGCATTGATGCAACCCAGTTATTATGTGCAATGACCCATGACCCCTCAAGGTCTGTTACCACCCTAGAAAAGCTTAGGCTTTCTACCCAGCCACCCTGCCCCCTTAAGATCAACCTCATCTCATATGCCTTCACACTTACAATATAAAACAGTCACCATTACAACATAACAAATCTCCACACTTCTGTGAAGTGCAAACACCCAAGCACGCTATTCCACCTTGCTGGCATTTCCCCGAAATTCTGCTGCTGTAGGCGACCGCCTAGTTCGCCTAGTGGGTACAGCCGGCCTGGCCTGTACATTTGTTCAGAAGCTCGTTCCCGTGCAAGATCAGTGCGCCTTCCTCCCGCGGTCTCTGGCCCGGCACATATTTTACCTCTGACATAATATTCATCGTCATGTATGATTCAGCAACTCCATTTATACACGCGCTTGTAAAAGTCAGAGTCAAAACGTCTTCTAAAGCCAGACGTTCAAACCGCCGTAATGATCATGATTCGGTGGTTCTTATTCATTTCTCATTCACAGGCTGTTAAAAAAAAAGGACCGTGGCTATACGTTGGTTAAGCTCTGTTGTTACAAACGGATAAAGACGCACACACTCCTAAAACGCACAATAAACGGAAGCTAAATGTTTATGGTATAACCGCCATACCATTTTGCTAAAATGCTGAGTGTGTCCCACAGATGATCTGGAAATAATGGTGTTGGGAAAAATTGCTGCCCGTGTCGGGATACTAACCGCTGTCTTACCGCCCATAGCATGTCACGTTAATGACCGAGCTATACACCCGTCTACCACTGGATACGGCACTCAGTAAAATACCTGTTCAATTCCCCATGTTTGCATAGCATCCGAACTTATTTTCGGGTAATATTAAAACCTTCTTTGACACTCTGAAGACTAAGATCGTCATAATTATATACAAAACGTCTGTTCCAACATCACAGACAGCACAGAATTGCACTCTCTGGGTTATTTCGCAGCGAGCAGCGCTAAGCAATTACCACTACTCGCTGCGTAATTACCCAGAAGAGCGCAGTTCTCTGCTACTTCGAGGCGGAAGCCTGAAATTACGTACAGGGAGCAGAGTTTGTGATAGAAAGGTCCGTTAATGTTGCGTACGGAAAAATCGGTGTTTACTGTTAGAACAACTTGACAAATGTTAATGCACTGTGGCATAAATGCGGAGCCTCTTTATACAACAACAACAACAACAACAACAACAACAACAACAACAACAACAACAACAACAACAACAACAACAACAACAACAACAACAACAACAACAACAACAACAACAACAACAACAACAACAACAACA
>Ga0123357_10008295_pt1 | contig 12964 bp, 10 predicted proteins | sample TergutEmb28metaG_FD_89873 | JGI IMG/M metagenome (GOLD analysis project Ga0123357, IMG submission 89873) | Embiratermes neotenicus P4 segment gut microbial communities from Petit-Saut dam, French Guiana - Emb289 P4 | ecosystem: Host-associated > Arthropoda: Insects > Digestive system > Gut ...
ACCGGCACTATATTTATCAATGTGTAGTTTTGAAGGAACGTTTCATCAAACTGCGGATTATCGCTATAAATAGCGCCGATTAAAAGTTGGTTGTCATACATTTTCCTGGTTGTAACTCCAAACCGGGTTACGTCGGCAGGTAGTTTGCTCAAAGCGGCAGACACGCAGTTCTGCACATTCACCTGCGCCATATTCACATCGGTGCCCAAACCAAAGTAAATACGAATCATGGCGGTTCCGCTATTGGTAGAAGTCGACACCATATAGGTCATTCTTTCTACGCCGTTAATCTGTTCTTCGAGCGGAGCAATGACGCTTTTTAACACAGTCTGGGCATTAGCGCCCGGATAAGTAGTGGATACGATCACCATAGGAGGCGCAATATTAGGAAACTGTTCGATGGGAATGGTGATATAGCCGATTATTCCCAATACGCAGAGTATGATGGAAACAACGGTTGCAAGTACCGGACGGTCTAATAATTTCTTTATCATAATGTTATCTTATAATTACCCCCCCGCCCCCTGAAGGGGGAGTTAAAGTCCCCTTTAGGGGATTTAGGGGTTTATCTCTATTTTATCTCCATCTTTCACTTTCCCAATGCCGTCCAAAACGATTTTATCCCCTTCGTTCAAGCCCGTTACAATAAAGGTATCGCTTGTATTATTCAATACTTTGATATTTGTTGCATGTACAATATTTGCCGAATCGACCGTAAAGATCATTTTTTTATCCTGGACATCATAAGTCGCTTTTTGAGGAACCAGTATGGAATTTTTATAAAAGGTTGGAATCCGGATGGTTCCTGTACTGCCTGAACGCAATATTGCATCCGGATTAGGAAATACCCCTTTCATTTGCAGCGAACCGGTAGCCGGATCAATCAGACTGCTTCCCAACTCGACTTTGCCTTTGTGTTCATAAATCTGTCCGTTCGCTAAAGCCAATTCAACAGGAGGCAGTTTCGACACTTTTTGTTTCAAGTTCCCTCCGGCAGTACTGTCGGAAAACTGCAATAAAAACTTTTCGTCGAAAGAAAAATAAGCAAAAACGTCGCCGCTGGAGGCTACGCTTGTAATCGGGGTAGCAATTCCGGCAGTTAGCAAACTTCCTTCCCGCAGCGATATTCGTCCTATCACTCCCGAAACGGGACTTTTAATCAGCGTATACCCCAGATTGATAGTTGCATTTTCGTAGGCGGCTTCCGCAGCTTTTACATTACTTTGGGCGGTTTTCAACTGAAGCGGACTGATAATTCCTTTCTCAACAAGCGGATTTAACTTTGTTACTTCCAACTGGGCATTATCAAACGCCGCTTTTGCAGAGTTGACCGTTTGGAGATAGTCGGCGTCACTAATCTTTAGAATCGGACTTCCTTTTTTCACATTGTCGCCTTCCTGAACATAAATCTTTTGAACATAGCCGGTAGCGCGGGGATAAATATCGATAGCGCTCTCGCTTTGAATTTGTACGGGAAACAAAGTATAGACGGTCGCATCCGACCGGCTTATGGTTTCCACCTTGTATTTTGCCGGATTAGCCGGAGCTTTTTGATCTTTTTTCCCATTACAACTGACAAGCATAAAAGCGCTTATCGCAACAGCTCCGCTCAACAAACAGGTTAGTCTTTTCAAGTTTTTCATTTCTGTAAAAAATTTGACTGCAAAGTTATTAATTTTATAGACCAAGAAGCATAATTATGTTATTTTTTTGATAATTTGAAAAAATTGTTGAATAGGAGCATTGACGAAGGCATCCATCCTCTCGGCGTAAATAAAGATATACTTTTTTAACCCTCTAAAGTAGAAATAAATGTGTCATATAAAATAAATTTAAATATCTTTTAACACTAAAAATTTGGATTTGAAAGCTGTACCTCATAATTTTGCAGAAATTTAGTAATTCATTGTAATGAATAAGTTATTTTTTGTTTTTATAATTGCGTCTTTGCTTATATCATGTAACAACGTCAAAAAGAAAATAAATTCAACCACCCCAAAGGATTATTCCGTATTAACCTTAGAACCGCGTCAAACGGCTACTTACACTGATTATCCGGCAACTATTCAAGGGCAGCAGGTGATCGAAGTTCGCCCGATGGTGGATGGTTATCTCGAAGATATTTATGTGCCGGAAGGCGTTGCTGTTAAAAAAGGTCAATTACTTTTCAAAATCAGTAATCCGCAGTTTGAACAGGACGCTATCACCGCGCAAGCCGCAGTAAAAAGCGCACAAGCCGATTCGGCAACAGCCGAAATGAATTTGGAAAAAGTACGACCGCTGGTCGAAAGAGACATCGTCAGTAAATATGAACTTGATGCGGCGCAATATACGCTCAACTCCAAAATTGCGGCGGTAAGCCAGGCGAGGGCTTCCTTGCGCAATGCCGAAATAAACATTGGCTATACCTACATTTATAGTCCGAAAGATGGCGCTATCGGCTTGATCCCATACAAAATCGGCGCGCTTGTCAGCAGCAATTCAAGCTCGCCGCTGACTACTCTGTCCACCGCTAATTCCGTGTACGCCTATTTTTCATTGAGCGAAACCCAATTGCTAAATTTTTATAATTCAGTTCCCGGAAATTCCATTTCCGACAAGCTGAAACACTCGCCGCAAGTGGGATTGGTGCTTGCCGACGGCAGCGTTTATCAATACAAAGGAACGTTGCAAACTGCCAGCGGATTGATTACCGCTTCAAGCGGTACGGCTACTTTCAAAGCCGATTTCCCTAACCCTACCGGCATCATTCTAAGCGGCGCCAGCGCCAATGTGCGCATTCCTAACAATTACGACAGCGCTTTACTGATTCCGCAAAGCTCTACTTTCCAGATTCAGGATAAAATAGTTGCTTACAAATTAGACGATAGCAGCAAAGTGGTATCTACCATTATCAATGCTATCCCCACAATGGACGGGCAATACTATATTATTCTGGATGGATTGAAAGCCGGCGACAGGGTGGTGTTGAACGGAATAAATTTAAAAGACGGATTCCAGGTAACACCTCGAAATACGAATATGGACAGCATTCCTAAAGCGAATGGCACCGCAAAGCAGCACAAAAAGTAAGTATGCTAAAAAGATTTATTGAACGCCCTGTACTCAGCACCGTCATTTCGGTGCTTATAATGCTGTTGGGTATTTTAGGATTGGTGAAACTTCCTATCGAACAATATCCGAATATAGCGCCTCCGACGGTACAGGTGAACGCTTCTTATGGCGGCGCCAATGCCGCAACGGTGCTGAATACCGTCATTATCCCGCTGGAGCAGCAAATCAACGGCGTTCAAGACATGACATACATGACCTCTACCGCTACCAACACCGGTCAAGCAAGCATCAGCGTATATTTTAACGTAGGACGCAATCCCGACCAGGCTGCCGTAGATGTATCTAACCGTATTTCTTCTATTTTGGGAAAGTTGCCGGCAGTCGTCGTGCAAAGCGGCGTGACAATACGCAAGCAGCAGTCGAGTAACCTGGTGATTTTTGCGCTTTCAAGCGACAAAAAGGGTTACGACCAAAAGTTTTTGCAGAACTATGCGTATATCAATGTCTTACCTCAATTGTCGCGTGTGGTAGGCGTCGGTTCGGCAGGCGTGTTTGGTTCTTCCATGACTTACGCCATGCGTCTATGGCTGAAACCGGACGCTATGGCAAGCTACGGCGTTTCTCCCGGCGACGTAGTCAGCGCCTTAAATTCTCAAAACATACAGGCGGCGCCGGGTACAATCGGCTTAAACGCCAATCAGTCGTTCAATTATGTAATCGTATATCCGGGTACGCTCAGCTCGCCGGAACAATTCGGCGACATTATCATCAAATCAACCGGTAATGGTAATTATTTGCGTTTGAAAGATATTGCCCGGATAGAATTAGGCGCGCAGTCCTATACGGGTACGGCTTTTATCGACGGTCGTGAAGGCGTGGCTGTCTCCATCAGTCAAACGCCGGGCTCCAACGCAAGAGACGTTATTATCAACTGCGAAAAAGTAATGGAAGAAGCTGCCAAATCTTTCCCCGACGGCGTAAAATATTCCATACTGGTCGATGTGAATAATTTTCTTAATGCATCTATTGATAAAGTTTTCCACACATTAATAGAATGCTTTTTGCTGGTATTCCTTGTCATATTAATTTTCCTGCAGGATTTGCGTTCCACCATTATTCACGGTATATCCGTGCCGGTGGCTATCACGGGAACATTTTTCTTCCTGTATCTTTTCGGATTCAGCGTTAATTTATTGACTTTATTTGCATTAGTGCTTGCTATCGGCATTGTGGTGGACGATGCGGTGGTTGTGGTGGAAGCCGTGCACAGCAAGCTGGAACATGGCTATACTTCGCCGCGCAAAGCTGCCATCGACGCAATGAGCGAAATTTCGGCAGCCATTGTTTCTATTACGTTGGTAATGATGTCTGTATTCCTGCCGGTAACATTTTTATCCGGTTCGGCAGGCGTGTTTTACAAGCAATTCGGTATTGCGATAGCCATAGCCATAGGTTTATCTGCAATCAACGCTTTAACGCTAAGTCCGGCGCTGGCGGCAATGTTCCTCCGGCCGCAGGATAGAGGCGACAACGACAAAAAAAGAACGTTGAAACAAAAATTTTCTTACGGATTTAATAAAGGCTATGATAAGCTAACGGAAAAATACTTAGAGGCGGTAAAAGCCATTTCGCGGCATTGGTGGATTGTTATTCTTATTGTAGCTGCTTTCAGCGGTTTGTTGTATATTTTAATGAAATCGACGCCTTCCAGTTTTGTGCCGAGCGAAGATATGGGCGCCGTGTATGCCAACGTGTCGCTGCCGCCTTCATCCACTTTGGAAAGAGTAAAAGTAGTCAATCAACAAATAGACAGCATAGCGCGTACCATTCCGCAAGTAAAAAGCGTGATGCAGATGACGGGAAGAAATCAGGTTGCCGGTTCAGGTTCAGCTTATGGAATGATTATTATCCGGTTAACAACATGGGATCAGCGCCCCGGCATAGAAGATGTGGACATTATCAATCAGTTAAGAGCAAAAACAGCTTATATTCGAGGCGCAAATATTACATTTATGCAGCAGCCCACGATAACCGGCTTCAGCACGAGCGGCGGTTTTACTTTCCAGATTCAGGACAGAACCGCCCATTCTTATGATGAATTTTACAGGATAGGCTCGCGGTTTTTGGATTCGTTAACAGCCCGTCCTGAAATCCAATACGCCATATCGCCGTTCAATCCGAATTTTCCGCAGTATTCGCTCAACGTAAATGTTCCAAAATGCGCCGATGCAGGAATTAATGTATCTGATTTACTGAGTACCATGCAAATATTCTACGGAAGCCTGTATGTAAATAATTTCTATAAATACGGTCAGCAATATCAGGTAATCGTGCAAGCCGATACAAGCTATACCGCCACATTGGAAAAACTAAACGGTATTTCGGTAAAAACGGGCAATGGCAGCATGTCGCCTATCACCGAGTTTATTTCGATTTCCCGGATTATGGCTCCCAACCAGCTTGCGCGTTTCAATATGTACAATGCCATGTCGGTAAATGGCTCGCCTAACAAGGGATACAGCACCGGACAGGCGATGCAGGCGATCGATGAAGTTGCATCCAAAACGTTGCCCGCCGGCTACAGCTACGAATATTCGGGCATCAGCCGCGAAGAACAGAATGCCGGCTCTCAAGCGATATATATCTTTATTCTCAGTCTTGTATTCGTTTTTCTATTGCTGAGCGCCCTGTACGAAAGTTACTTATTGCCGTTTGCCGTATTGCTGTCTGTTCCGGTAGGACTTTCAGGCGTTTTTGTTTTCGCAAAATTAGCGCATTTTGACAATAATATTTACGTGCAAATTTCGCTTGTCATGTTGATCGGTTTGTTGGCGAAGAACGCTATTCTGATGGTCGAATTTTCTTTGGAAAGAAGGCGGAGAGGAATGGGTTTGCTGGAGTCGGCGCTGGAAGGCGCAAAAGTACGGTTGCGTCCCATCTTGATGACCTCGCTTGCTTTTGTTTGCGGATTGATACCCTTGGCTATGGCAAAAGGCGTTGGCGCTTATGGCAACCGGTCGATCGGTCTGGGCGCTATGGGCGGCATGTTGTTCGGAACTTTTCTCGGCGTATTTGTTATACCTGCGTTATACGTATTGTTTCAAGGATTGCAGGAAAAAATCAAAACCAATAAATACGATGCGGAAGGCAATTTGATTGAGGAAAACCCAAAAATACAAAACAATGAACAGGCATAAAATAATCGGGCTGCTGCTTTTTGTAACAATAATTTCATTGTTCTTCCAGGGATGTAAAACAACGCAAAAATATAAAGAGCTGCAACGTATTGCCTGCGACTCGCTCTACCGTGATGTATATTCGCAGGATACGCTCAATCTTTCATCATTATCGTGGCGTCAGTTATTCAGCCCCAAACTGCAAGCGTTAATCGAAGAAGGCATCAACAACAATTTTGATTTAAAAATAGCACAGGCAAGAATTGATGCGGCTAAAGCAAATTTCAAACAAAGTCAACTGGCTTTTCTGCCTTCGCTGAATGCCAATGCCGCCGCCAATTTTCAGCATTTTTCCGATATGCAGAACGGTAACCCTCAAATATACCAGTTGTATGCCAATGCTGCATGGGAATTAGATATCTGGGGAAAACTAAGAAGCGCTAAACGGGCGGAATTGGCGGCTTTACTGCAAAGCGAAGCTTACAAAAGATACGTGCAAACGCAATTGATTTCGGAAATTGCAAGCGCTTATTATTTGCTTGAATCCTGCGATGCGCAACTCGACTTGACTATGAAAACCATAGAAAACCGCAAAGAAGATGTGACGGCAATGCAGCTGCTGAAGGAAAGCGACGTTGTCACCGGCGCAGCGGTCGTACAAAGCGAAGCCAATCAATATTCCGCCGAAGTCACCCTTCCCGATATCCGGCAAAGCATTCGTGAAATGGAAAATACGATTTGCCTGTTAATCGGAAGAAATCCGGGAACTATCGACCGCGACAGCCTTTCGCAAGAAACCATTCTCACCGCTTTGCCAACGGGCGTGCCGTCGCAGTTGCTTGCCAACCGCCCCGACATTCAGGAAGCGGAATATCAGTTGCGGAATGCGTTTGAATTGACGAGAGTAGCACGCGCTTATTTTTATCCTTCGCTAACCATTACAGCCCAAGCAGGTTATTATAATAATGCGCTTTCCGACTTTTTTAATCCGGGAAATTTTTTAGCCAACATTATCGGCGGTCTGACACAGCCCATCTTCAACAACGGCATAAACAAACAAAGGCTTGCCGTAGCCAAAGCGCAACAGGAAGAATGCTTGCAAAATTATAAAAAAACGTGGCTCGCCGCAGGACAGGAAGTTTCCAACGCATTATACAAATATCAGGCGGGACGTGAAAAAGCCAATGTGCGCGCAAAAGAAATTGCCAGCCTGCAAAAATCGGTGGAATATACCCAAGCCTTGCTGCGCTACACAAGCAATACCAATTACACAGACGTGCTGACTTCGGAGCAAAGTTTGCTTTCGGCGCAACTCAGCGGCATCAACGACCGGTTGCAGCAATTGCAAGCGATAGTCTCGCTTTATACGAGCCTTGGCGGCGGGTGGAGGTAAAACGGATTTATTTTTTCAAATAATTCATCATTCATAATTCATAATTCATAATTTTTTATTACCTTTGCACCCCGATTGGTTTTGAAAAATAAAATAATAGATATAGAGCAATGAAACAAGGACTTCACCCGGCAAATTACCGTCCGGTCGTATTTAAAGACATGTCGAACGATGATACATTTATTACCCGTTCTACAATTAACGCAAGAGAAACTATCGAAATCGAAGGCGTTACTTATCCATTAATTAAGGTTGAAATTTCAAATACTTCACATCCATTCTACACCGGCAAACAAAAATTAGTGGATACCGCAGGACGTGTGGATAAATATATGAGCCGCTACGGCAACCGGAAAAAATAACCCTCCCTTCTTGTGTCATAGGAAAACGCGTAACGTTTACGTGTTTATAGCCGTGCGCGACAGCGCGCGGGGACGGTATGTGAATGATTTCCATGCCGTTAGATTCAAAACAGCCTCTTATAATAAAGAAGTTATATTGCTTACAAACAATTTAACCGAGATTGCCAATAAAATGATGCCGAAGAATTTACGCAGGACATAAATTCCTCCTTTGCCGATCAGTTTTTCAACAAGGTATACGTTTTGAAGAACAAAAAATACAATGATCATATTCAATGTCAGGGCAGCCATAATTACGATCGAGCTAAATTCGGCTTTCAAGGCAATCAGCGTAGTGAAAGCGCCGGGACCTGCTAAAAGCGGAAATATAACCGGAATGATGGTCGACGACCCGCTGGGGTTATCCATTTTAAATAGCTCCCATCCGAAAGTCATCTCGCAGGCAATGACAAAGATAACCAATGAGCCGGCTACCGCAAAAGAAGATACGTCGACATTAAACAGACGTAAAATTCCTTCGCCTACAAAAAAGAAAGCAAACAGTATGATATAAGAAAAGAAAGACGCTTTCAATGGGCTAAACTTACGGTTTCTGTTTCTCAAATCAATAAAAATGGGTAAAGAGCCTGCCACGTCAATTATCGCAAACAGCACGATAAAAGCGCTTACCAAATCTTTAAAGTTGAAAGAAGCCATAGTTGTTTATTATTTTTTTAAACAAAGTTCATCGTTCAATGCAATGACTGCCTCCCTGTATTGTTCTCTTTTAATAACAAATTGCATGTTCACCTGTTTCAAAGATTGCCCGAAACATTCAATATTTATATTTTTATCGCTTAGCGCTTTGGCGCCCCGATAAAGAAAGCCGGGATGCGCAATGTTTGTTCCCATGGCGCAAACAATCGCTACCGGTTTAACCGTCAACTGATATACTTTGCTTTTTATTTCATTCAACATTTCGTGAACATACGGTTTGTCCCATACAACCATGGTGATACTGTTCGCGTTGGTTGACTTAAGTATATAACTCACGTGATGGGCCTCCATTATTTCCATGATTTTTAAATCATAACCTACTTCGCCTACCATCAATGGGTCGTGCACTTCAAAGGCAAGAACTGTATCGGTTCCCGAAACAATCTCTATTTTCGGTTCGGGCGAAACATAATCTTTTGAGATCAGCGTGCCTGGATGATTCGGTTCAAACGTGTTTTTAATCCGGATTTTCACTCCGGCAAGCTCCAGCGGTTTTGCCGCCTTCGGATGAATCGCTTCCATCCCGACGTCGGCTAACTGGTCGGCAATGATGAAATTGGTTCTCCCTACCGGAATTGATTTTTCGATCCCAACCAGGTTAGGGTCGGCGCTCGACAGATGAAATTCCTTATGAATAACGGCTTCATCGGCATGAACATCAACTGCAATCTTGCTGAAAGTCACTTCGGAATATCCCCGATCGAAAGCGCGCATAATACCTTCCGTTCCTTTCGTGTAACCGGTTGCTACACATAACGTTTTTGAAAAATCTATTCCTTGAAACGCTTTATGGATTCGTTCGTCGATAGTCAGTGATTCGTTGTCGTTGAATCCGCAGAGGTCGATAAAAGTTGCATTAATATGATTGTTATTCAAAATGTTTACCGAATTCCAAGCGGAATGCGCCTCTCCCAACGACGCCAAAATTTCGCGGGCAGCCAAATAAAGGTTGGTTTTTTCTACATAACCGGAAGCAAGCACTTTATACATGGACGAAAGATAAATCTTCGCCTGGTCGATCCGGTATTTGATGAATTGAGCGGCTTCTTCTATATTCAAACCAATGGATTCAAAAGTTTGATTGATTTCCAGTAATTGATTGCATAAATTATCTAAAGCGGTTTCATATTCTTCATTATGAAGGAATTTGGAATAAACGCCCGGCTCTCCGTTTTTTTTATGCTCAAGCAACCAATTCGTTACATTGTTGTAAGCCGAAACGACAAATATGCGATTATACATATTCGCTTCCGTCCGGTTGTTTTTAATAATGTTATTCAAACAATCGCCAAACTGCGACATGGAAGTCCCTCCGATTTTTTCTACAGTTAGCATATAAAATTTATTGAGTTTATAGCATAAGTATCATTTTCAAGCGATCGACAAAAGCGTCCACCTCTGCCTGAGTAGTATCCCAGGAACAAACCAACCGAATCTCGCTGGTGTTTTCATCCCACATATAGAAAAAATAGTATTCCAGCATTTTCTGAATAACCTCTTGAGGCAGGATCAGATAAAGTGAATTTACTTCTACTTTCTGAGTAAAATGCACGCCGGGAAGATTCCGGATTTGAGCAGCGAGATATTCAGCCATCGCATTGGAATGCGAAGCGTTTTGCAGCCATAAATCATCTTGAAAATAAGCGATGTACTGAGCCGACAGATAACGCATTTTGGAATAAAGTTGAGCCGATTGCTTCCGGTAATACATCAAACGATCATTCCATTCGGGATGAAAAGCGACAATGGCTTCTCCCATCATCATTCCATTTTTGGTTCCTCCGAGACTTAACAGGTCGATTCCGCAATCGCGCGACAATTCACGCAATCCGACTTTCAGGGAAGCGCAGGCATTCGCCAGCCGGGAGCCGTCCATGTGAACATACAAATGGTGAGAATGGGCAAAATCGCAAAGCGCTTTCAATTCTTCCACCGTATAAACTGTTCCCATTTCCGTCGATTGGGCAATGGAAACTACGCGGGGCTGCGAATGATGCTGAACGCCTAATCCGTGCAGTTCCTGAGCGATAAGTTCGGGCGTTAATTTTCCGTTGGGCGTGGCCACGGGTTTCAATACCGCCCCTGTTGCCTTTGCAGCAGCGCCGCATTCGTCGGTATAAATGTGGGCAGTATCCGCACAAATAACACTTTGGAATGAGCGAGTCATGGCTTGAAGCGCCACCGCGTTCGATCCGGTTCCGTTGAAAACATAGTAAGGCTGAACATCTTCGCCAAACAGTCGACGAAAAACCGCATCGGCTTTGCGCGTCCATTCGTCGTCGCCATATCCGACGGCATGATCGCGGTTTGCATCAACAATCGCTTGAATTATCCGGGGATGTATCCCCGAATTATTATCACTGGCAAAACTTTTCATCTGTAATTATTATTTAAAGACCAAATTCCTTCTTGAGCTTCGGCGTAGCAAAACTATTCATTTCCAATTTTCTATCCATTGGAAACGTGACATAGTTAATCATATAATAGTATTCTCCTACTTGATTATCAACATTTTCTTTGATGAAAGCAATAATCCGGTCTGTATTTTCTTTTAATAATTGCGCTCTTTTTTGCCCATATTCATCGCTTTTCTGCTGATATTCCGCTTTCATTTGGGGAGTCTGCTTACTGATTTTAGGCTGCGAATCAAACGTTTCCCAGTCTTTATCCAATTGTTGGAATAATAAAGAAACAGAATCGCTCCCTTGATAAAAAATCTGTAGCCGGTCATTCAGCGGCGTTCCTGAGAAATGTAACTGGGTTCCATCGATGTTCAATTGAACAGTTCCTTCTTCTGCCGCCATCATCATATTACCGACATTAGACCCCGGTATGGAAATGTTTAACAATGCGGGACCTTTGTAGGGAATATTTAACAGAAAATGCTCTTTTTTGATTTTAGACGTATCTGCATAAACGACTTTCCCGTCAATCTTTTGAGTAACGATGAATTTCTTGTTCACCAACGAATAGTTGTTCTGAATGTTTACTTCCAAATCGAATTTGGGTTTAGAGGAGCACGATGCTAAAATAGCTGCAATCGAAGCAAATAAAAAAATTTTTTTCATTATGAGTTTGCTTTATAATTATGTAAAAAACGGTGCAAAGATACGCAAAAATTTTTATTAACTAAAGCGCTTCCAATATTCGCTTCAGAACGACTTCGCAGGAGATTTCCCTGTTGGCGGCTTCAGGAATCACAATGGATGCAGGGCTTTCAATCACATCGTCGGTCACAATCATGTTGCGACGAACCGGAAGACAATGCATGAAGAACGCCGAATCGGTCAGGTCCATTTTGGCGGTATCGACGGTCCAGTTACGGTCTTTATTGATAATTTGCCCGTAATGAGCATCTTCAAAAGGCGACCAGTTTTTTGCGTAAATGAAATCGGCTCCTTCAAAAGCTTTCAGTTGATTGTATTCCACTTCGGCTCCGCGAACAAACGCCGGATCCAGTTCATATCCTTCGGGATGCGTGACGACAAAGTCAACATCGGCTTCATTCATGAAATCGGCAAAAGAATTAGGCACGGCTTGGGGCAACACTTTGGGATGAGGCGCCCAACTCAGCACCACTTTCGGTCGCGGTTTGGTTTTGTATTCTTCAATTGTAATCAAATCGGCGAACGCCTGGAGCGGATGCACGGTAGCGCTTTCCATGCTGAAAACCGGTCGTCCGGAATACCGGATAAACTGATTGAGAATCTTTTCGCCATAATCGTCCGCTTTGTTTTCAAATTGCGCAAACGAACGAATGCCGATGATGTCGCAATAAGAGCCCATCACCGGAATGGCTTCAAGGATATGCTCCGATTTGTCGCCGTCCATGACTACGCCCCGTTCGGTTTCCAATCGCCATGCGCCTTGATTGACGTCGAGTACCATCGTGTTCATACCCAAGTTTATGGCTGCCTTTTGCGTGCTCAAGCGCGTACGCAAACTGGAGTTGAAAAACACCATCAACAAGGTCTTGTTTTTACCCAGCGACTGATAGGCAAAACGATCTTTTTTCACTTCAAACGCTTCGTTCAGCGCAACTCTCAAATCTCCTAAATCTTTTACGTTGGTAAATGTTTTCATATTTTTTTCAGTTAATGTCATTGTGGGCTTGACCCGCAATCCCCTGAAAAGATTGCTAACTTTCAAGAGATCCCGCGTCAAGCGCGGGATGACAATTTGTAACTTGTCACTTCCTTATTTGTCCTTTTCCCTGAATAATC
>Ga0123357_10008296_pt1 | contig 12963 bp, 10 predicted proteins | sample TergutEmb28metaG_FD_89873 | JGI IMG/M metagenome (GOLD analysis project Ga0123357, IMG submission 89873) | Embiratermes neotenicus P4 segment gut microbial communities from Petit-Saut dam, French Guiana - Emb289 P4 | ecosystem: Host-associated > Arthropoda: Insects > Digestive system > Gut ...
CGAGGAATTTCCTTGCGGGTCAAGATCGATAAGCAGAACCTGCTTGTTCCTTTCACCAAGCGCTGCAGCAAGGTTGATCGCTGTCGTAGATTTTCCTACTCCGCCCTTTTGGTTGATAATTGCCAACACTTTTGTTTGCCCCACAGTATGTTTAACCGGTCTCTTTTGGCTATATGGCTTGATTTCCCGAGAAGATATCTCGGGAGTCTCAACATTTACCTCTCGCTCGATAACTTCGGCATTTTCCGCATCGAGTTCAGAAAAGAATTCGACCTCATCAACGTTGTCAAATGGTTCTGCGTTGTCGTTCGGAGCGATAGTCTCTTCTGTTTTTTTGTCCCGTTTTAGACCATCAAGGATTCCCACAAAGGCCCCCTTTCGTGAGGCTGTTAATTAACAATTCAGTATACATGAATTCCTTCTAAGTAAATAGGGCTTCCAGAAAACGTCGGTGTTTCACGTGAAACACCCACTTATGTCTTCTGTGTCTTCAATTGCGACTCAGGTGTTTCACGTGAAACACCGACGTTTTCTGGGCATTCCAACAGGATAAACCTATCTCAGGTTCCGTTTATTGGTGTTTCACGTGAAACACTTGCGTGTTCCGAGCAAGGCAAAACCGACAACTCGTCGCTGTGACTGAGGTTGTTTCACGTGAAACACCTGTGTTTGTGATAGGATTCAATTGCTTCAGCTCAAGTGTTTCACGTGAAACACTCCTCTTCGAATGCTTCATTGCTGAAGAAATGATGACTGTTTCACGTGAAACACCCTTCAACCAAACAAAGCATGATTGCGGAATCGCTGATTGTTTCACGTGAAACACCTGTTGTCTAAAGCTGTTAACTTTTTATTGGATTCTTATCACCTTCCTGTCTAATAGCTGCAAGGTTTCTGTGTAGGTTTTGTCAAACCCTTCGTGTATCATATACCGACCAACGAAAGGAGAGTTATGGGACTTCCACGGAACAATAACCTTATCAAGAATGCTGTCAGCCTGCGACAAAACCTGACCGAATCAGAGAAAAAGCTCTGGTTCGGCTTTCTTCGAGAATACACTTTGCCTTTTAGACAGCAAAAAATCATCGGGCCGTATATCGTCGACTTCTTTTGCAACAAAGTTCGTCTATCTATTGAGCTTGACGGTTCACAGCATTACGAGGAGCGTAATATGAAAAGAGACCAGATAAGGACAAGCTATCTTGAAATGCTCGAAATAGAAGAGTTGCGTTTCCCCAACACTGCAGTTTGGGATAATTTCGACGGGGTTTGTGAATGCATTCACTATGCTGCGCAGAGAAGAAGGAACGATGTTGTAGAACTACCGCTTTCTGCGGTTAGCAAACGGAAAGAATAGTTTATTACTTCTTGGGGATGTGTTTCACGTGAAACATGGGCATTGCTGCTGTTTTTAACTGCTCATTAAGTGTTTCACGTGAAACACTTAGCGTCTCTCGGTTTCCCTCTTTACTTAGCATGTGTCGACAGGACGGCGCTAGCTCAACAAGGGGCGTTTTTGAGCCATTCCCTCTTTCCTTGGAAGCTTGATTTCAGGTTGAGCCACTTTTTCATACACAAGGATGTTTCTCATTGTTTGTCCATCGCTCAGATAGAACCCCCTTTGTGAGATGAGCTTCATACCAAGTTTCTCTTCTACCGTTATCGCATCCAGGTTGTCGACCTCATCGATTCTTGCTTTGTAGCAAATCAAACGACCAGACATGCACAGCAAAGGAGCTGCCAGCTCTAAAATGGAAGGGAGGGAAGAAAGGGCCCTTGCCGTTGCTACTGAAAACATTCCCCATTGGTCTTTGGCAAGCTGCTCTATTCGGCCGCAATAAACTTGTGCCTGTTTTTCGAGACCAAGTATATTAATTATTTTCTCAAGCCCACCAGCCTTTTTGGAAACAGAGTCAACAAGCCTTACATTTCTGCCGCTCATGATTGAAAGGGGGATCCCTGGGTACCCTGCGCCGGTTCCAAGATCCACAAAAGACCCGCCTGGCGCCGCAGAGAGCTCTGGAAGCGCCGTGAGTGAGTCTTCAATATGAAGAAGAACCGCATCTTTGAATGTTGTGATCCGTGTAAAGTTGATTCGAGAGTTAGCTTCAAGAATCAAGGAAAGGTGCTTTTCGAGTAGCATCTTTTTTTCTGAAGGAATTTCTTCAAGAATAAAGTCGTTAATCGGAATATCCAAACTGTCACTGCTCTTTCATAGGTATTCAGATTGTTTATAGTGCTGAAAAAATGGGGTATCTGCAATAAGCTGTTCTTGTGATGTACAGAAGCGCAGGTTGATCATGCTTTTTGAAAAATTGTTTCACGTGAAACACCGCGCAAGAGACACAGCGCCCTTTTTGGTGGCTTGGGTTTTCTCGGGAGTGTTTCACGTGAAACACTGACTGATGTATGGTTCTTTCTGTGGCAATGTTCATATTTGCAAGAGGGTGTTTCACGTGAAACACTGAATTTGTGACGGCGATTTTAGTAACCGGGGCCATATAGGTAAGAGGGTGTTTCACGTGAAACACCCTCTTGGTACCGCTTGTTTCGCTCATGTGTTTGACGGGAGCCCGCTATTGAGGGATAACGACCACGTGTCGCGCGCTTCCTTCTCCTTCTGAAGCGGTTTCAACTCGGCTGTCGTTCCTCAGGGCAATATGAACAAGACGGCGTTCGTAAGGGGTCATAGGCCGTAATTTGATGCTCTTGTTTTGTCCAGCTGCCCTGTTGGCGGCAGACCTGGCAATGGATTCGAGCTTCTGGCGCTGGCGGTTCTTGTACCCTTCAACGTCGACTACAACAGGATACCTGAACCCTATTTTCCTCACGGTAACAGCTGACACTATGGTTTGAAGCGCATCAAGGGTCCTTCCGTGCCGCCCTATCAGGACAGCAAGGTCGTCTCCTGTGATATCAAGGATAAGCTCACCCTCGTCGCCTTCGTATTCGTCAATCGTGACTTCTTCAACATTGAGGTACTTCAGAATGTCTTGAAGCGTCGCGATCGCGGTGTCGGCCACATCGTCAAGCTCGTCGTCAGAGAGGCTCTTCTCTTCAGCGGGCGCTCCGCCGTCGCTCAGGGCGTCCTGATCGTCAAACCCGTCATCGTCGGTTGGCCGATCGTCAGACGGCCGTTCGTCGGAAGAATAGCTGTCGGGCGTTTCCTCGTCGGACGGCTGTTCGTCAGACGGCTCATCGTCGGAGGGGCTCACTTCGGGCGTTTCCTCGTCAGACGGCTGGTCGTCGGATGGTTGTTCGTCAGGTGCTTCTTTGGGGTCATAACTGCCTTCTGGTTCGGATGCGTCTTGAGAGACACCCCCGAAAAGGCCTTGCGTGCTTTCTTCTGACATAGGCACTCCTTTGTCGTTTAGAGCCTTTATTCCAACAGTCCTCTGACTGTAGATTACTTGCCTTTTTTTGTCGGTCTCGGTTTCTTTTCCTTACGGGTCACGTCAACCTCGATCGGCTTGACCTCGACAATGGCTTCCGCTTCGGCGTCTCTTTTCCTGAAAATACTCATAGATATCTGCGATTGCGCCAAGCCCATCAAGCCCGAGGCTCCCCAGAAGAGAAGAACGCCCGCTGGCGCCCCCCAGCTGATATAAAGCATGAAAGCGCTCATCACGGCGCTCATGATCAACGTTTGTTTCTGTTGGGCATTGTCCCTTCCGCGTTGCTGAATGACCATCGGAAGGAAGGTTGCTCCTGCGAAAATAATCATGAGCACAAGATAGGGAACAAATGTTCCAATTCCATCAGCAAACGCCTGGCTTGGCTTTGTCACAAGGCTTGGTATTATGTTATAGAAAGAATAACCCGCCGTTCCAGAGGTCAAATCCCCCATGTTGCTGAGCACTTGGTACAGCGCCATGAAGATCGGCATTTGCAGCAGCATCGGAAGGCAGCCGGCCAAGGGGTTGAACTTTGCCTCGGCGTAGAGCTTTTGCATCTCTTCCTGTTGGCGGGCAGGCTCATCCTTGTATTTTGCCTGGATCTCCTTGATCCGTGGCTGCACCTTCTGCATCTGGAAGGAAGACTTGGTCTGCTTGTGCATAAGAGGGGATATGATGATACGGAAAATGACCGTGACGATGATTATCGAAAGGCCCCAGTCGCCACAAAAGTAATAGAACTGCTCTATTACCCAAAAAATCCAATCCTTAATTGCGTCCCACATTAACTATTCCCTTTCTCTATCTCAAGGAAAGCCCTGGTCATGTTCGTATGACCCGACAATTGCCCTTCGAGCCCTACGCCCCTCTTCCTAAGGAACGGGGTCATAGCCATAAGGCCCTCCCGGACGGCACCTCAATATACGCTTCGTGGTAAGAAGGAAGCCCTTTCGAAAGCCATACTTCCTAAAGGCGATCATCCCATATTCTGAGCAAGTCGGAACGAACCTGCAGCTCGCAGGAAAGAGGGGGGAAATGGCTGCACGGTAAAAAGTAATGAGGAAAATTGCCGTCATACAGGGCAGGCTCTTTAAAATCCTGACAACCGTCGAACCCTTCTTCAATTCGTTCCGCCTTATGAGTCTATCACCAAACAGCATCATCAAAGACTTTGCTGAGTAGCTCGTTACATGTAGTAAGCACTTTACTATAACTGGCCTCGTTTGTTCTTGTTTTTGCGAGAAATATCACATCATAACCGCTCCAAGGGCCCCCGAGGTCCTTACAGACGGCCCGCAGGCGCCGTTTTGCCCTATTGCGCCAAACGGCATTCCCTGTTTTTTTACCCGCAATAAATGCAACACGACCTCTTTGGCCGTGTTGTGGAATACGTTTTGTTACGATAAGGGACACGGAAGGGGCGCCGAAGCGTCTCCCATGCGCAAAGAGACAAGAGATCTCGGTGCTGGATTTTATGGTCTCCAACACTGGCCCTTGCTACACGCAGAGACGCTTGCGTCCTTTTGCACGACGGGCAGACAAGACGGCACGGCCGCCTTTTGTCGACATACGTGCACGAAAGCCATGGCACTTCGCCCGCTTTCGGGTATTCGGCTGATAGGTGCGCTTCATGTTCATTCCCTTCTCGTTATAAGAGCAACCTCAAAATTCTATATCAAATAGAAAAGAAGTCAATGATTCATTTATCAAGGCACAATCAATGCGTGCCATTTCCTGTTCTTTCACAGCAGAAGGAAAACAATGAAAATTTTAGAGGCGATCAGATTAATTGAGAGAAAAACAATACCTTATGGCCTTTGTGAATGTGGAAAACGTGGAAAACTCGGATTTCACTCGTAACTTGCTGTGGAAATCTTAAAAATGAACGCTTGTCAAGGATTCTTTTAAAAACTTATCGCCGGGGAGTTTTTTCATGAAACCTACAAAGCAAAATAAAACATGCTATTTACCTGGTGTTTTACAGAATTGAAACTTTTCCCAAACAGATGTACCGCTTTCTCGTGCCCTGATAGCAAAACCCGCATCAAACCGTTTTCATCCATCGATTCCCATCAGGGAAAACAGGCATTTGCCCAGGAAAGGACGATATATCAACAATCGAGTATTGTTTCAAAGAAGGGATAAAGGTGTTTTTCAGCATGTTTCCTTGTTTTCCACTTTCTCTGAATAAAATGTTAATAACTATGAAAAACCCTTTTGAGGCGCGCTTTCCCTTTATCGAAATCGCAGCCGCCCACGGCCTTGCCCGCTCCTGTGTTTGAATAATATTGTGTATATCAAACAGGGGCTTTCTGAATTATACTGAATACTCACTGAAAGTGCTGAAACCTGGCATTTGGCCGGACAAACAATAGGGAAAGTAGTGGATGACACAGAAAACATTGGAAATGGCCATTCTTCGCCAGAGCCCTTCGATTACTCTTTTGTCAACACAACGGGCATCGTTGCCTTTTATGACGACCTGCTCAGCTCTCCGCGCATAACCAAGATCGACCCTGCCCCGACAGCGGAATATATCGAGCTGCTCACTTCGAGCATCTACGACCAGGCAAAGAAGGCCGGCGGCCTCGTCCCTTATACCGTCATCCGCGAAGTCACCGAGAACTTCATCCATGCCCAGTTCGCCGAGATAATCGTCTCTATCCTCGACCAAGGGAACACTATCAGGTTCTCAGACCAGGGGCCAGGCATAACCCAGAAAGAAAAAGCGCTCTTACCAGGCTTCACCTCTGCGGCTTCCCCTATGAAGGAATTCATCCGAGGCGTCGGGTCGGGGCTTCCGATCGTCAAGGAGTACCTTGATTACTCACATGGGAGCATCTCGATCGAGGACAACCTGGTGGCCGGCTCCGTTGTGACCATAAACCTCCAAACCCAAGAGGGCCAAAAAGAGGAGAAGAAAGTTGCCCCGTCTTTGACCCCGCCATTGAACAACAGGGAAAAGGAATTCCTCGGCCTCTTCAACACAGAAGGGGCTCTTGGCGTCACTGACCTGGTAAGACTGACCGGCACGCCCCAATCAAGCACCTTTGCCGTGCTCACCCGCTTGGAAGAGTACGGCCTCATCGAAAAAACAGTCGGGCAGAAAAGGATCCTTACCGACATGGGCTTCAATATCGCAGAGACGCTGAACTAAAGGGAACCCCTCGCCGCAGCCTTCAAAAGAAACGCCTTTTGTCTCCTATTGTCTGCCTTTACCAATTCCCCTCTTTCTTATACAATCGGAAAGTGTTTTATTGAGAGCAAAATTTGTAACAAAAAATTGGCTTATAAGGAATTCTCTCATAACAACATTGGGCGATCTTGGTATAATTTTACTGTTTTTATTATTTTTATTTAATATTTGAAATATAACATGCCTAAAAGGCGACAAAAGGAAGAACATGGATACGGAAAAGCTTAATTCTTCTTGGGAAAACATCTGCACCCAGATTAAGACCTATAAGAATATCGACGCAACCCAAATCAACGCCTTCTTTTCACGCCTTCACCCGCAGGCAATGAGCGATGGCTACCTTATGCTCACCGCAGACAACGATTTCATCAAAACATGGATAGAGCGGCACTACATGGACTTCATCAAGGAAGCCCTCATGGACCTTTACCAGATTCCCTATACGGTCAACATCGCTACCGACAGCAGGGAAGACGACGGGCAAGCCAATGCCGAGGCGTCTGAGAGGCAAGCGCTCACCTACCATGTGATCGAGGAAGGAATTCCTGAAGACGAGCAGGAAAGCGACATGCCTTTCGAGTTCGAGGACAAAGACCCCTTCGAGAACATCAAGGACGCTTCGAAAGTCAAGGAGGACGACCTTTACCGGCCCGTCTCTTCCTTGACTTTCGAAAGCTTCGTGATCGGCGACTCAAACAGATACCCTTACTACATGGCGGTCGCCGTTGCTGAAACACCTGGTAAAGCGCAGTTAAACCCTTTGTTCATCTACGGCAAGAGCGGCCTTGGAAAAACCCACCTGTTGAGGGCTATTCAAAACTATATCTTCGAGTCTTACCCCGATATGACGGCAATCTACGTCGATTCGGCCGAGCTCCTGAGCGATTACACGGAAGCAAGCGCCGCCCATGACAAGGAAAAGTCAAGCTTCAAGAACTTCAAGACACGCTACGAAGAGGCAGACGTCCTTCTGATCGACGACGTCCAATACCTCCAAGGAAAGAAACAGACCCTCGATATCGTCTTCCAAATCTTCAATAAGCTCATCAACCAGGGGAAACAGGTCGTCCTATCTGCCGACAGGGCACCTAAGAACATAGACATAGACGAAAGGTACCAAAGCCGCTTCAATTCCGGCGGGACATGCGATATCCAGCCGCCAGAGATAGAGACCAAGCTCGGCATCGTCAGGAACTTCATAGAGGAGTACCGGGAAACGGAAGAGAAGCCCGATTTCAAGATAAGCGAGGAAATACAGGCATATATTGCGGAAAACTCCAGCTCAAACATCAGGGAACTCAAGAGCGCGGTCACCAAGGTCATCTATCAGATGACGTATTTCAGAAAGCCGAACCTCAGCCTTGACGACGTGAGAAGGATACTGGACAACCATTTCTCCGGAGGGTCCTCAAAGAGGCTGACGGTTGCAGATATACAGAAGGAAGTCGAGAACTTCTACAGGATAAGCCATGCGGATCTCATCGGCAAAAAAAGGACGCGCAACATCATCTACGCACGTCAAATAGGTATTTACCTCTGCAGGCAGATGCTCGACCTTCCTTTTAACGACATCGGGAAGAAGTTCAACCGCGACCACAGCACCGTCATGTACTCTGTGACCAACGTCGAGGAGAAGATGAAGGAAAACAGGGAGCAGCGGGAGGAGATCGAGACCCTGCAACAGCTCATCAAGGACAGCTAGAAACAAATTTTACAGCAAAAGGGGAGAACGGTCTCAAAGATGACTCAAAGAGAGGTGATAAGCGGCCAATCCTTTCAGAATGATAATATAAGCAGTAAAAGCTGTTGGGTCAGAGGACACCTTCTCAACAATCTTTGACGGCAGGTTTCCTGTTCCTAAATGGCATGATCTTGTTTATCAACAAATCCACTGCCTTTATTATCATTACCATTTAAAGATATATATACATACACAGAGATGCAGAGCGGAAAGCCTGCAGCAGCTGGCTGACAACAACCCTCTCAGTATTTTCTATAGATTAGCAGTGTTTCCCTGAAAACCCATCTATTATGAGGAAAGCCGGAAGAAAGGAAAAAGAGTGAGAATAAGCATCAACCAATCAGAGCTTCAAAACGCCATTGCCGCAGTTTATAAAGGGATTTCGACCCGATCAACGCTCCCTATACTTTCCGGGATCCTCCTCCAAGCCTATCAAGACACCTTGACCGTCCAGACATCAGACCTTGAGCTTTCAATAAAATACCAGGTAGGAACCCTCGTCGAGGAAGAAGGGGAAACCGTTGTTCCTGGGAGGCTCTTCTCCGAGATCATCAAGAACCTTCCCGATGCGGCCGTATCTTTGGCGCTAGTCGACCAAAACATCGCCATCACCTGCGATGCGGCCTCCTATTCGATAAAGACCCTCGACCCAAAGGATTTCCCCTCTTTCCCTACCGTGGAAACAAACCAGGAGATATCCCTTCCCTTCAACACCTTCTCCTCGATGGTGAAGAAGGTCGCCCGGATGGTATCGAAGGACGAAAGCAAGGCAACCTTCACTGGCATCCTGATAAGCATGGACGGTAATTTCTTAAGGATGGTCGCCACCGATTCCTATCGCCTGGCAATGACTGAAGTCGTATTTGACCAAACCCAACAAGAAGTATTCGAAGCAGTGATTTCAGGGAAATTCCTACAAGATATAATTACCTTGCCGTATTCAAATGACGAGGTCTCGCTGGCCTTGTCAGAGAATCAGATTATTGTAAAGACCCATAATACGGTTTTTGTTAACCGGAGGATAGAAGGGAACTTCCCCAATTATGCCCAGCTCCTTCCAGACTCCTTCGAGACGAAGGTCATCTTGAACGTCGAGGCCTTTTTCAACGCGGTCAAGAGGGTCTCCCTCCTCGACACAAAAATGACCCCGATCAGGATAGATGTCGATGCCGACTCCCAGACGGTGCAGCTCTCGAGCATCGCCCAAGATGTCGGAAAAGCCCAGGAGGTCATTTCCTGCGAGGTGACGGGCGAAAATTCAGTGATAGCCTTCAACCACAACTTCATCCTTGACGGGCTTAACAGCATGGACGGCGAGAGCCTTTCTTTAGAGATCAAAAATTCACAAAAGCCAGGCATTTTCAGGTCTATTGGGGGAAGCAGCTTCTTCTACTTCATTATGCCCGTGAGAATTCAATAAAGGGCATGGGGCTTTCCCTTCGTGAGATATCTTTTCTCAACTTAAGGAACTATCCTTCCTTTGGAATAGACGGCATCGGCGACTTGACGATCATCGTCGGCCGTAATGCCGTGGGCAAGACGAATATCATCGAAGGAATACAGCTGGTCACCTCTCTTTCCTCTTTACGGGGCGCCACAGCGGGGCAGCTGATAGCGTGGGGGGAGAAAAGCCTGATGGTATCCGTGAAAGAGGAGGACGAGGCGCGCTCTTTGGAGGTTGTCCTTAAGATATCCGAAGGGAAAAGGGAATACAGGCTGAACGGGAAGCCGAAGAGGCCGAAGGATATCCGCGGCCTTCTCCCGTCCGTTGTTTTCACTCCCGACGACCTTACCCTCATAAAAGGAGCCCAGAGCATCAAGCGCAACACGTTAGATGCCTTAGGGGAACAGGTTCATGCCAACTACCATACGGTAAAGAAAGATTATGACAAGCTGATCCGTTATAAGAACCTGCTCCTCAAAGAGGACCCGAACCCGGCGTTACTGCAAAGCGTGAACGACCTTCTCGTGATCACCGGGACACAGCTCCAAGGTTACCGAAGGGCGCTGCTCAGGAAGATGGCTCCTCATATACAAGAGATATATGAGGGCATAACAGAAGGGAAAGAGGATCTGGCCTGCTCCTATGTTCCTTTTTGGGAAAGCTATGACGAAGAGAGGCCCTATTTCCTCGACTTCCGCAAGGAAGAAAGCCAGCTACATTATTCCCGCGAGCTTGAGAAAAGGGCGAAGGAAGAAAAGGCGCGGAAGCTTTCAACGGTAGGCCCCCATGCGGACAAGATCGACTTCTTCATCGACGGGAAGAACGCGGGCATCTATGCAAGCCAAGGTCAACAGCGCTCGCTCGTGCTGGCCTACAAGCTGGCAGAGGTGGCCACCATCGAGGAGATGACGCGCTGCCGCCCCATACTGCTGCTCGACGACGTCATGAGCGAGCTTGACTCCCAGCGAAGAAAAGCGCTCCTGAACAGGCTTTCCGGACAGACCTTCATAACGACGACGACCCTTGATTATTTCCCTGAACAAACAATAGAGCACGCAAAAATAGTGCGGCTTCCGTTGCCTTACGGCGAAGGAGGGCAACGCCTGTCCCCGGTTGAATCAAAAGGAACACAAAAGCCATGAGGAAGCTCTCAGAGAACCTTGACGATCTATATGGCCAGATCGGCAGCAACAGCCAGCAGGCAAGAATCGCCCAGAGGGCAGCGCAGGTGCGCTCGATGTGGGCGGCATGCGTCCAGGACATCATTCTCGAGCACACCAATTCCGTGTACATCATCAGGGAAAACGACGAGGAAGGCGAGAGGGGGGCGGTGGTGAAGAAGACCCTGATCGTCTATGTGGACGAAAGCATCTTCGCCGCCGAGCTGAACGCCCGCCGCGAGCTCATCAAGCTGAAGCTCCTGCAAGACTTCGGCGAGGAGATCGAGGAAATGAAGATCCTCATTTCCCGCGGAAACTATAAGAGGAACTACCCCTTCAAGGAAAGCGCCGTCGCCCCATGCGCTTTCGTGCCCCTTGACGAGGCGGAATTGGCGTACGTAGACGAGGTGGCGTCCCAAATAGAGAGCACGCGGCTTCGTGAAAAGTTCAAAAAGGCCATGATAGCCGACCTTGAACGGAAAAAAGGGGAAGAAAAACGGGAGGAAGACGGCCGACAGTAAACGCAGGAGAAAAGCTGAGAACGCCAAAAGGCTGTTGAAATTAGAAAAACAACGATAAAGCAACATATAGTGCCTTATATGCGCTTAGAATATCTTTAAACACTATAAAAAGTATTCCTATCATGCCAAAATATGATAAAATTATAAGCGAACATTTTTAGGGTGTTGGATACCGTAATTCAAAAACTAAAAACGTACTCAAAAAGGAGCAGTTTGTGGCAAAAGAAAAAATCGAGGATTATAACGAAAAAGCTGTCGAAGTGCTTGAAGGGCTGGAACCCGTCCGCAAGCGCCCGAGCATGTACATCGGCTCAACAGGGCCGCGCGGCCTGCACCACCTCGTCTACGAAGTCGTCGACAACGCGGTCGACGAGGCGCTTGCCGGCTTCTGCGACAAGATAGAGGTCTTCATCCATAAAGACAACGGGATAACCGTCGTCGACAACGGCCGGGGCATCCCGCTCGGCATACACCCAAAGGAAAAGATCCCCACGGTCGAGGTCGTCTTGACGATACTCCACGCGGGCGCAAAGTTCGGCGGCGAAGGCTACAAGGTCTCCGGCGGCCTGCACGGCGTCGGCGTCTCGGTCGTGAACGCCCTTTCCTCGCGTATGGTGGTGAGCGTCAAGCGCGACGGGGAAGAGCAGACGATCGCCTTCGAGCGCGGCAAGACGACCGAGAAGCTCCACGTGACGGGCAAGGCGCGCGGCACGGGCTGCACGGTCTCCTTCTGGCCAGACCCCGAGATCTTCACCGAGACCACCGTCTTCGACTATGAGACGCTTTCCTACCGCTTCCGGGAAATGGCCTTCCTGAACAAGAACCTCAAGATCACCCTGCACGACGAGCGCCAGGTTGACGAAAACGGCGAGGCCAAGACCGAGGTTTTCCAGTATGCCGGCGGCGTGCTCGATTTCGTGAAATGGCTCAACATCGGAAAAGACGTTCTCAACAAGCCTGTCTATTTCGAAACGGAAACCGAAGACGGCCTGGTTGAGGTCGCGATGCAGTGGTCGACTTCCTATTCCACCAATTCCGTCCTCGCTTTTGCCAACAACATCAACACGCAGGAGGGCGGCACCCACCTCGACGGCTTCAAGCAGGCCGTGACGCGCTCCATCAACGACTACGCGCGCGGCAAAGGGTTCCTGAAGGAAAAGGACAGCAACCTTTCCGGCGACGACACCCGCGAGGGGCTGGCCGCCATCATATCGGTCAAGCTGCGCAACCCGCAGTTCGAGGGGCAGACGAAGACGAAGCTCGGCAACAGCGAGGCCCGTCAGCCCGTGGAATCCACCATGAACGAATTCTTCGCCTATTTCCTTGAGGAAAACCCCGCCGTGGGGAAGCTCGTAGTCGAGAAAGCGCTTATGGCCTCCCACGCCAGGGACGCGGCGAAAAAGGCCCGGGATCTCGTGCGGCGCAAATCCGTTCTGGAGAGCGGCAGGCTGCCCGGCAAACTGGCGGACTGCCTGGAGAAAGACCCGGAAAAATGCGAGATATATC
>Ga0123357_10008297_pt1 | contig 12963 bp, 10 predicted proteins | sample TergutEmb28metaG_FD_89873 | JGI IMG/M metagenome (GOLD analysis project Ga0123357, IMG submission 89873) | Embiratermes neotenicus P4 segment gut microbial communities from Petit-Saut dam, French Guiana - Emb289 P4 | ecosystem: Host-associated > Arthropoda: Insects > Digestive system > Gut ...
TGACAGTTGACAATTGATAATTGGATTTGGATTGCTCTTTTGCCTTTAGCCTTGCACCGTGTACCGAGAACCGTGTACCCTGCACCTTATAAAGTACCACAAAATGATTTTGATTCCAATGCAAAATGGCGGGCAAAGGGATTTCGAGCAATTGATTCAACGTGATTTTTGCCCCCATTGTGCGAAAACCAATGCTCTCCGCTGCATCGGAAATACCGAGCATGGATACTCCAGAATGGGTGATGTAGCTTTTTTCCCGCAAGGTTTGGTTGGAATATGATTTACCGTAATACTTCGCTACCATGCGGAGGCAAGTGGCGCCGCAGTCCATGGCGTCGAGTTGGGTGTAGTGGGAGAAAATCATCGATTATTGGCAAAACCGGCTTTTTTCAATTTCAAATGGGCTTTTAGAAATTCAGGGAGATAGCCTTTATATAAAGTGCAAACATCGTTTTCTGCTCCCTCAAATTCGTTTTCGATTCGATGGATAGGACAACCGCCATTGCATACGGGTAAATAATTGCATTGAACGCATTTTTTATTGTCCAAAGTATCAGCTCCATAAAGTTGCCTGTTAAGCATAGTAGCGTTTACTTCGGTTATTATGCCATCATCCAGTTTTCCGATTGCATATTTCTTGTTTCCAATAATTTCCCAGCATTTATAAACATATCCTTCAGGATCAATACTCGTAGAAGTAGGGTTTCTGATCGCGCATTCTTCAAAAAAACGAGCGGGATAACGAATGAAAGGACTATGAATTCCTTGCTTATTGAATAAGTCAAGAATGAACTCAGACATTTCATTATGATTAAAAAACAATGATAAATTTTCGCCTCTGTTACAACCTCTGTCTTTAACAAATCCGGGAGCGATGCCTATGTTTTTACCTTTATACCGGTTACTCAAAAAATTATGCAATTGGATGTATTCATTGGCATTTTCTTTGGTTAGATTTACTCTTATGACGATATTAATCTCCGGAGCAGTTTCGGTTATTAAATCTATATTTTCTATGATTTTGGAGAAAACGTCCGGACAGTCTTTGGTATGTTTTACCTTGTTATGAGTTTCCTTACCGCCATCTAATGTGATTTGCATGGAACCTATTTTGACTTTTTTCATAATTTCAATAACTTCAGGAGTAATAAAATAGGCTGTAGTAATAATGTTGGAATTAAACTCTTTTTCTCCCCAGACTTTCTGAAATTTGTCGTAAAATTCCTGTATCTTGTCTAAAGCCATCAAGGGTTCTCCTCCAAACCATGTTAAAAAAATGTTGGACAATTCTTTTTGTTGCTCGATGTATTTTATCAATGAATCAATGACTTCGGAAGTAATGTATTTTTTCTCTTTTATCTCAAAACAATAAGGACAGGAAAAATTACAATCCATCGTTGGAGCAATAGTAAGATGCATGAACCTATTACCACTACGTTGAAAATGAATCATTGATTTATAGACTAAAAATTCGTCTTTATCATTTTCTGTTATAAATCTTTTTTCATCTAAAATCGCATATAACTCTTTGTCAATATCGCTTTCTTTTACTGTTGATTTTTCGACCTTGCTTTTCTGCAAAATGCTATATGAATCTTGGTCGATACTTAATAACGCATTCGACAACGTATTATAGATGTAGTAATCTTCTTCCGCCGGAAAAAGAAAAGTATATTTGGATAATTTCATATTTATTCTTCTGTTTTAAATAAAATTTCAAAATCGTCTTTCATCTGAAAAGTTTCAGAAGATTGATAATATTTGGCAGGTAACAACAATCCGTAATTTTTCCCTTTTTCCAATTCCACCGGAATAATGAGTGTTTTCTTATCTTCACTCCATGAACAAACAGAAAAAGCTCCCTCATGACTTTCACCGCTCTTTAGAATAATGACTGTATTATTTTTATCCAAGTACCCTTTTCGACGTTCTGGCATAATATAAGAACCTTGTTTTGTTGCAGAAAATCCATAACAATTAATCATCGGATGAGAAAAATCAACTCTTATTTCTTTAACATCCGCCGAAACGGTAGTGTTTATTCTGGGATATACATTAACAACGTAAGGGAAAGAGTGATTATATTCGTCCATAATTTTTTCTATTTGATTTCCAGAAGCGTTGATGAATGAAACTAATTGCGGCATGAAATCAGCAATATGAGGATAAAGAACCCTGTTTTCATAAAAATTGTTCATAAACCGTATCGCCCGTCTCATCCATACAAATCCCCGATCTTCATCATTAGAAATGTTATAAGCATTTGGAACATTATTTTCACGAAAATATATATTAACAAACAATGAATTTAATCCTTCAATCAGAATGGAATTGGCATAGCCGTAAGCATATTTTGCCAATCGCTCGCTAACATAAGGAAACATTTTTTCAGCTGCTGCAATCATTTCCTGTTCATACTTGATTACCATTGGATTGCTGAAATGGTGCGAAAATTCATGAATAATGACCCGTATCATTTCTGTGCTATAAACAGGCTTATTATCCTTATCGTAAGAAAGTATAAAATATGGAATACTTTCTTCATCCACACTTGAACAACCAATAATAATACCATAATCGGATGAGCCGTCTTTCCGATCGGTATTGAAGCCGTAATTGCTTGGTCCATTGCACAAGCTGACATAGATAGCAGGATTTCCAAACGGCTCTCCGAAAAACGATTGAAACCATTCCTCGTGAATAGTTTGCAACATTTCGTCAAAGCGTTTTTCTGTCGCGGCATACAAATCCTGATGTCTGTTATAAAACGTTTTGAATTTTGTTTCCCGATAAAATTTATCCAGCAGTTTGATAAATTGATTCATAGTTTCTTCTTTCCATCGTGGTTCGCTTTGTAAAAACGCTTGCTTGTCCGTTTGAGGATTCAATCCGATATGATTCGATTTAATCTCCAATTGAAAAGTTATACCGGAAACCGCATTAAAAGCGACTTCATCCCGTTCTCGAATTTCTTTTACATACCGGATTAAGGGATGATTTTTATAAGGAGCGAAATAGGCGTCGATATCTGCTGCATAATTCTTTACCTGATTGTTGACATATTCTTCCGCTCCGGCTAAACGAAAAACAATACTGACCAATTCAAACCGTTCATCGACATGGGATTTCAACTGAGAGAAACTCAGCAGGGAATTGATACATAAAATAAATAAAAGGCTGATTTTTTTCATACAATTTGATATTAGTGATTTTATCTGAAAAACTGCCGGAAGACATAAACTGGAGAGGGTTTGTGCCTTCCGGACAGTTTGAGTAAAATGTTTTACAAATTAAAAGATAGCCACGCATGAACAATTACATTCTACTGCTTCACCACACATATCAGTAATTTCACATAAATCAGATGTTAATGCTATAGGATCCGGAAGTGCTTCGACAAGCCCTCCGCCACCTCTCGGGCCTATATAACCATTAGGATTAGTAGTTGACTGTTGACAGCAAAAATCAGTCTTCGGATCAGCTCCGCAAGAACAATATGTGCTTGGGCAATTTGCAAGTCCTCCATCATATTTGCAGTTCCCTCCTACACTGTATATTGAAGTGCAAGTCAAAGTTCCGCCAACTATTACACCCATTTCCGATTTACTCAATCTCCCTTCTTCAATTATTTCAAAAGATTTCATATAATATTAAGAATTACAATTTATTAATTGATTTTTTCCCCGCAACCAACCGGCATTTTGCCGCTCAGACACGTCCAATCTGCCTGTAATCCGTATCAGGCTTTTGGAATTTACAACTAATTTTCTACCTTTGTGGCGCCTTCTTGTGATTTTGTGTTTACTACTTTATCTTGGTGCTAAATTGAATACGAACCTCGCAAGGAGGCATTTTTGTTTACAAATCAAGGTGGCGAGCCTTGTTTTGTCACATAAAAACAGATTCAATATTTTTTGTCGCAAATTTACAATTATTTATCTATTATTTGTTTGAATTTTTTATTTGCCTCACAATATTTACAAATAACCCCTTCTTTCCAATCTTCTGCAGGAATTGTTATATTACAGATAATCTGCTTACAGTCAAATGGTTCAAGATGTAATTCCTGACTGTATAATTTGAAAAAATCGTAATTTAATATTTTGCAAATCTTTTTAAGCAAGCTTGTATCTATTTCTTTACGTTCGTATATTTTATAGATATTACTTTCCTTGCAAGGAATCATATCGGCAAATTGTTTTACAGAAAGTCCGCTTTTCAGAAATATTTTCCGAACCGCCTTACCTATGTGTAGCTGGTTATTCGTGCAGTTATAGAGGGCATCTATTTCCATGAGTCATGACAATAATTAAGTATTGTGCAAAAATATTAACTTTATTTCGATTGATTGTAAAATTTTCCTATCCAATTTGGGGAAAATTCTATCCAATTTGGATATAAAAAAGCATGGAGCCTTCTTTATTTGATTCTCAGAGGTATCGCCAAACACCCAACTACCGCAAATAAGTAAGTCCATGCCGAAACAGGGACATTCACTTCTATTATAACGCGATAGTTTCATTTAATGGCGATTTTTCTGAAAATCACAAATAACAAAGCAAATGCTTTTTTTATTATCCAAGTTCTTTTTATTTTACCATAAGCAAAATTAAATTTCAAATATTATGCACAAAGTTAACATTTTCTTTTGGAAAAATTATGGAATAATACGAAAAAACCAGTGCAACCGCATCAAAAGTATATAATTTTTTTGAGGTATCGCAAATACATGAGAGCTGAAAGAATCCGGAACGGATTAGATATTGGTAGCCCGATGTGAAACGTCGGGTTAATGAGATAGACAAGTTATCCTAAGTGGCGAAGCCCGCGTGTCGGATAATTTCAGGTGTAGCGCCCAATCAACCGCAACAATTCCTCAACCGCTTCCGCTTCCGGAATATTTTTCTTGACACATTCTTTGCCTTTGTACAGACTGACTCGTCCTGTTCCGGCGCCCACATATCCGTAGTCGGCGTCCGCCATTTCGCCCGGACCGTTGACAATGCATCCCATTACGCCGATTTTCAATCCTTTCAAGTGGGCAGTCGCTTCTTTTATCTTTTTCAGCGTAGTCTGTAAATCAAACAGGGTACGTCCGCAACTCGGGCAGGCGATATATTCCGTTTTACTGATGCGGCGACCGGTTGCTTGCAAAATACCGAAACTGCAAGTTGTAGAAATCTGCGTCATCTGCGTTCTATTAACTATAAATATACCATCTGCCAATCGGTCAAGGAAAAACGAACCGGCATCGGTTGCCGATTTTATCCGGAAAATATCCAAATCTTCTTCATTATACTGTAAATGAATGATTACAGGATTCGTTACATTCTCCCTTACTAATCGTTCAATAAACGCTTTTTGCTGGTATGTATTATTATCTTCGGACGACAGGATAATAACCGTTTGGGGTTTTTGCTTTAACAGTTCAATCCATTGATTTGTCAAATCATTGTATGTCAATTGGATGAATTGCAATGGCAAATCACAGGCAATCCAAGCCTCCTGTTCTTTTACGGAAAAAAGCGGATAGCGGTTTTCTCCCTGAACGTAAGCCGGAAAATCGATGATTATTTTTTGCTCTGCCGGACATTTCAGCGTAGTATTTGTTCCTAAATAAATATAATCGGGAATAAAATCAGGATTCAGCGAACAGGATTGCGCTTGGGAATAGTCGGAGATGACAGCCGGATTATTTTCCAATAAATTATTTTTTTTCAGGCTAAAGGCTAAAGATGAAAGGCTAATGACATTCGCCTTTTTTGCCTTGATATAATCCAGCAACGCTTTCGCCACCGGAATTTCCGCTTCCGGATCTTCACTCAGCGAAACGCGAATCGTATCGCCAATGCCTTCCAACAACAAAGTCCCGATGCCGACTGCCGATTTGATTCTTCCGTCTTCGCCGTCTCCAGCTTCCGTAACACCAAGATGCAGAGGAAAATTCATTCCTTCCTGATCCATTTGTTTGACCAATAGCCTGACGGTTTTCACCATAATTAAACTGCTCGACGCTTTTATGGAAATAACGGCATTGGTAAAATCTTCATCGACACAGATACGCAGAAATTCCATACAGGATTCGACCATTCCTTCGGGCGTATCGCCATAACGGCTCATGATTCTGTCTGAAAGCGAACCGTGATTCACTCCTATTCGGATAGCTGTCCGGTGCGCCTTGCATATATTCAAAAACGGAACGAATCGTTGACGGATTTTTTCAATTTCGTCCCTGTATTCTTCTTCCGTATATTCGATGGTTTTGAATTTTTTGACGGGGTCAACAAAATTACCCGGATTGATACGGACTTTTTCTACGATTTTCGCCGCAGCTTCGGCAGCCTGCGGGTTGAAATGAATATCGGCTATTAAAGGCGTTTGATAGCCAAGCGCCCGCAAGCCGTCTTTTATAGCCTGCAAATTTTCAGCTTCACGCACGCCCTGAGCCGTCAAACGAACGTATTCGCCTCCCGCTTCAATGATTCGAATACATTGTTGGATGCTTGCCTCAGTATCTAAAGTAGAGGTATTCGTCATTGATTGTATCCTGATGGGATAATCGCCTCCCATTGGAATAGCGCCAATTTGAACGACCGATGATTTCCGTGTTATCTGCGTCATCTGCGTTCTGTAAGCTAATTTGTTTTAAATTTGTATTTGACTGTCGCCAAATCATTGTTTGCCTGAACGATTTTTTCCTTCATCGTTTCTTTGTATCCGGCTAATTTTTCACGGACTTTTTCGTCTTTTACCGCCAGTATCTGAGCTGCTAAAATAGCGGCGTTCATCGAAGCGTTTATTCCTACTGTTGCAACCGGAATACCGGGAGGCATCTGCACAATCGCCAACAGAGCGTCCAAGCCTTCAAGACTTGCATTAACCGGCACGCCAATAACGGGAAGCGTAGTCATTGAAGCGATTACTCCGGGCAAATGAGCCGCCATCCCCGCCGCCGCAATGATTACTTCAATGCCTCTGCTTCTTGCGTTTTTTGCAAAGTTTTCCACTTCTGCCGGAGTGCGGTGCGCCGATAAAGCCTGCATTTCGAAAGGAATTTCAAATTCGTCGAAAATCTTGGCTGCTTTTTCCATGATGGGCAGATCGGATGTACTGCCCATAATTATGCTTACTGCTGGTTTCATTCTTTTCCTATAAATGTACGGTATGCGCCGCTATCCATTAATCCGTTGACTGATTCTGAGTTTGAAATTTCTATTTTGATGATCCAGCCTTTCCCGTAAGGTTCGGAATTTACCAGTTCCGGTTGGTCTTCCAACTCCGGATTCACTTCCAATACTTCGCCTGCAACGGGCATCAATAAATCGGAAACCGTTTTCACAGCTTCGATCGATCCGAAGACGTCTCCCTTGTCCAGCATTTCATCGACGGTTGAAATATCGACATAAACAATTTCGCCTAATTCACTTTGAGCATAATCGGTAATGCCAATATACGCTTCTTTACCTTCTACACGAATCCATTCGTGGTCGTTTGTGTACTTTAAATTTTCAGGAAAATTCATATTTATAATTTTTAATTAAATCTCTTTACGTAACCGCGCCACCGGAATATTCAACTGTTCTCTGTATTTGGCAACCGTTCTCCGGGCAACGTCGTATCCTTTTGTTTTTAATTCTTTTACTAATAAATCATCGGTCAAAGGTTTGGATTTATCCTCCTCTTCGATGCAATTTTTCAGAATAGCCTTGATTTCACGGGTGGAAATTTCTTCGCCTTCTTCGTTCAACATGGCTTCTGAAAAGAAATACTTCAACGGATAAATGCCAAAACTGGTTTGTACATATTTGCTGTTGCTAACCCTTGAAACTGTCGATTTATCGTAACCGCAACGTTCGGAAACATCTTTCAGAATCATCGGTTTCAGGTTTGAGTCTCTGCCGGTAAGAAAAAAATCCCGTTGAATCTGTACGATAGCTTCCATTGTTTTTCTCAATGTGATATTTCTTTGTTTAATGGCTTCTATGAACCACTTAGCCGAATCAACTTTTTGTTTGACAAATTCGAGCGCTTCGATTTTTCCGGAAATTTGTTTTTCTTTTATGTTTGAATAAGCAGTAAGCATCTCGCTATATTCCTTGTTGACGCGTAGTTCCGGAATACTTTGTTCCTGCATGGAAAAGACAAGTTCGCCGTTAACCGCTTCAACATAGAAATCCGGCGTTATTTGAGTCATTTTGGAAACAATATCGCTTTCCCATGTATTCCCCGGTTTAGGATTCAGCAACGTAATCTCTTTGATTATTTCTTTTAATTCTTCTTCATTGATATTTAAACTTCGCAGAATCTTGTCGTATTGTTTTTTTGAAAAAGCGTCAAAATAATGTTCCAATATCCGGATAGCATAAATTCTTATTTTTGTCCGTTCTTTTCTTTTCAATTGAATCAGCAGGCATTCCTGCAAATTAGCGGCGCCTACACCCGGCGGATCCATTTCATGAACGACATGCAACACTTCTTGTATGGTTGAAATAGAAATTTCCCATCCTTGAAACAGTAAATCATCTGCAATCACTTCCGGCTCGCGGCGAATGTATCCTGTTTCATCAATATTTCCAATCAAATATTCTCCGAGTTTCATTTTTTCTTCAGACAAATTTTTAAGATGTAACTGGTCTAACAGAAAATCTTGAAACGATTCCGATTCGAAATAGGGGATTTCTTCCCGAGTCGTTTTTTCCGGATAATAATTTTGCTGCAGTTTATAATCGGGAATATCGTCTTCCGAACGGTAATCGCCTAACATCATATCTTCCTGGCTGATATTGTCTTCCTGTTCAAATTCGGAAATAGGATCATCCTCTTGCTTCTCAGATGCAGTATCTGCCCGTTCTTCCAATGCAGGATTTTCTTCCAGCTCACGGTTGATCCGGTCTTCAATTTCCAGACCCGTAAGTTCCAACAGTTTAATTTGCTGAATCTGCAAGGGAGAAAGTTTCTGTTGCTGCTTTTGAGTGAGTTGTTGTTTAATCATCTACTGTTCTTTTCGAATCGAGTGCAAATATACGATTTTGGAAGCAGCAACCCAAATTTTAGAGAAAGTTTTTTGTTCCTTAAATGCAAAATTGGAAGTTAAAAAATTGAAAAATGATTTTGTATTTAATTAATAATTGAATGTCACGATGTTGTCAAAAATGACATTTAAAAGCATTATTATAATAGATGACACATTGGAGTCGATTTTAACATGTTAAATGCCATTTCCTATGATATACATATATAAATGAATATATTAGAAAGAAAGAAAGCATGATATATACTTGTATTGAGGATTCATTTTATATAATTTTGCAGTGTACTTAATCGTGTTTGAAAGTTAATCGTGTTAAATAAAATTATACTTTTTTAAAATAATAACAACTAATTTTTACAAATTTATGAAAAAAAACTTTCTTTTATTGTTCATTGTGTTTGTTTTAGCTATTAATGCAAAATCTCAAGTCACAATTGGAAGTACGGATGTGCCTGAACCAGGGGCCGTTCTTGAATTAAAAAGCAGTAGTTTAGGATTTTTACCAACTCGTGTAAACTTGGTTAAATTAAGTCTTCCTGACCCTCTTCCGGCTCATACAGAAGGTATGCTTGTTTATAATATGAAGGTGAGTGAAGCAGATACATTGCAAGCCGGATTTTATTACAACACAGGTGAACGATGGATACATTTGTCCACAACTCCTTCTTTTTCAAAAAGCTGGTTTTATATGCCTTCGATTGTTTTTGATACTTCCACTGTAACTCCGGAAGGAAAAAACGTGGTAGTAGATTTATACGGCGAATTTAAAAAACAGTTGAATGATGATACGAATACCGGTGTTGTTGCAAGCGCCGGCGCTCCCAACAGGGCTTTATCTACTATTCCGTTGTCAACGGATATACATTATTACGTAACGGCTTATGACCCTCTTGTATTTGAAATAGATGAAATTAGCGCTGACGGAAAAATGACGTACAGAATCTTGGATATTGCAAGTGATTCTACCTATATTAATATAGTATTTGTAGAAAAATAAAAAATTAACTGATATTTTAATTGTAATTAAAAAATTATGGCTAACCAAAATAAGAAATTTTGGCTCTTGTGCTATTTTACCTTTGCCTTTTCCGGAGTATTCCTTTCTGCCGGCAAACTGGAGGCGCAGGAGCAAACAAAACCGGGAAATACTTCAGCAAAAGTGGAACTTTGGCTGAAAGCCGACCAGGGCGTTACTTCCGACCAGGAAGATAATGTGACTGTGTGGGCAGATCAATCAGGAAACGCAAGAGACTATAAGGCAACCACTAATTGGCCAACTTACAATCAGGAAACAAATGTAATGAATTTCCACCCATCTATTGATTTTACGGGGAGTAGCGCTCAAAAGCTTATCGGACCTGAAAATTTTTTGAATAGCGGAAATGCTTATTATGTGTTTTATGTTTCCCAAGTGAGTTCGTCCACTGCTTTCGGAACGGTGTATGCTTTTAATACACTCGGTAACAATTATGGATGGTTTAATGGAAATCCTGCTTTTCAGCCTCCGGCAACGTCCTCTCATCAAGGCAACGGACGCTGGTATGGAATTAATGCCGTTATGATTCCAAACAATACGAATACTGCCACTCGACCACGGATATATATGAACGGAGTTGTAAATACGGTAACTATTGCTCCAACACTTCTCGTTGCCGGAGCGGGAGCAGGAGTTATTGGCTCCAGTGTATCGACAACTGCCGGAGCTCTTCCATTCAATGGAAATATTCAGGAAATTATCGTATTATCAGGTACGGTAGGGAATTATCTCCCTAATGACGACCTGAATAAAATTAATTCCTACTTAGCGGTGAAATATGGAATTGAACTGGATTCCGGCGATTATTTCAATTCGGATTTAGATCCCATTTGGAAGAGATCGCTCAACCCCGGTTATAATATCGACATTTTTGGTATAGGACGCGACGATGCGTCCGGTTTGAATCAGGTGCAAAGTTGCAGCGCAAACGCTGGTTTGATTACCGTGTTTAAAGACATGCTCAGCGATTTGAACGACAGCAACAGCGAAGCGCTTGCCGATAAAGAATACCTGATGTTTGGCTCCAACGGCGTGTCGGGGAAAACGTCATACGCTTATCCGGCAGACACCCAGTTTGGTTACGGAACGCTTAGCAGTAAAATCAATTTCATCAGCAAAACCATATATAAAGCGCAAATTACGACTGCTGGAATTTCCGGCAATCAAACAGTTGGCATACAAGTGAATGACCCTTATGCTCGGTATGTACTTGTTTCCGGAAGCAATGACTTTAATAAGGATAACACACGTATTTATCCACTAACAGGTCAAACAGCGAACGACGTCAGCATCAGTAACGGCGAATACATTACATTTGCCGGTTATGAAATTTCCCCAGGAGGCATAGGTTTTGGATACGCAATGGATTTATGGGTCGATGGAAACAATTCGACCAATGCGTCGTGGGATAACCTTGTTCAGGCAAATTATTCACTGGAACAGTTTTCGACTAATCCTGCACCTGTTTTACAAAATACGGGATATAACTTCAATAAGGAGCTGTTTTTTGGAAATGCTATAAACACCAAATTGCAATCTTCTGCAAACTATGGCGATATGGCTGTCGGCAGAGGCTATTGCGTTTTTGTGGTATCCAAGCCGAGCGGTGCGGATGAAATGTTGTTGGGGTTTAATAACAACTCTGCTAACAGCGCCGGTTATGCAAGTATGCGGTGGAACGCTAATTCGGCTGGTTTTACATCCTATTGGACTACTACAGGTCGCGTGTTTACACCAACTCCAAGTGCGAACCAGTATGGCATCACGACGCTGAATGTTGCGAATATGAACAATGGCGCTCTTAATATGTATTTGAATGGACAAAGCTGGGGAACTACTATCACTACAGGAGCGAACACAACCGGACCGGCTTCATTCGCTACCGGGCGAATATTGATTGGAAATGGAAGCAATACAGCAACGAATGCGACTGGGTTTAACGGTTCGATACAGGAAATCATCGTTCTCAGAAAAAATTCCTTAGCCAGCGCTACAGATGTAATTGCAGATGCAGATATTAAAAAAGTCCATTCTTACTTAGCCGTTAAATATGGTATTACGCTGACTGCCGGCGATTATGTCAATTCCGGAGGAACTTCTTTTTGGAAGAGAGATACCAATACCGGTTTTACTAATCATATTTTCGGTATCGGACGCGACGACGATAGCGGATTGAATCAGGTACAAAGCCGTAGTGCGAATAACGATATACTCACTGTGTATAAAGGCGCGCTTAACGAATTGAACGATCATAACAGTAATGAACTTACAGATAAAACATTTCTGATGCTCGGTTCCAACGGCTCACCCGGAAATGCTAAAATGGAATTGCCGGAAGGCGCATTATTTGCGGACGGAATCGCTATTGACAATAAAATCAATTATATCTCCAACATGCGATATAAAGCGCAAATTACCAGCGACGGTTCGGCAGGAGGCAACCAGACAGTTGACATAAAAGTGAATTATGTTTCTTCACGTTATGTGCTTGTTACCCCTTCGACTAATTCCACGTTTGATAAAGATTACACTCGCGTTTATCCCATTGTAGAAAATATAGCTGCCGATGTAGTTATTAATGATGGCGATTTAGTTGCCATCGCAGGATATGAAGGTACGCCGGGAGGAATAAATTTAGCGGGCGGTTACACTGTGGATTTATGGGTTGATGGAAACAATTCGACCGACAATTCATGGAAGAATATTTTTGGAAATGCCAATTATTCGCTGGAAAAATTTTCGACCAATCCTGCGCCTGTTTTACAAAATACGGGATATAATTTCAATAAGGAACTGTTTTTTGGAAATGCTATAAACACCAAATTGCAATCTTCTGCAAACTATGGCGATATGGCTGCCGGCAGAGGCTATTGCGTTTTTGTAGTATCCAAGCCAA
>Ga0123357_10008298_pt1 | contig 12962 bp, 9 predicted proteins | sample TergutEmb28metaG_FD_89873 | JGI IMG/M metagenome (GOLD analysis project Ga0123357, IMG submission 89873) | Embiratermes neotenicus P4 segment gut microbial communities from Petit-Saut dam, French Guiana - Emb289 P4 | ecosystem: Host-associated > Arthropoda: Insects > Digestive system > Gut ...
ACCCAGATATGATCTTTTGAAAGGGTCTGAAGGGCGTTAACTGCCATCTTGAGGGACATGGCGTGGCCCCGCTGTTTGGCGAAATCTATAACTATGTCATCTCCCTGGACATTGGCAATGCGGCCCACACCCCAGGTCCGGTGAAACACGAAATTTCCCTTGTCAAACGCTATATGCTTTTCAAAGTCCTGAACCGCTTCCTTTACATTTCTGGGCCCCTGAGCGAGACTGGAGATTCGTATATAAGCTTCGAGCTGGCTGTGGCCTGAGTACTTTTTCCGGTAACATTCGGTAATATCCTTTCTGGCCTGGCGGTCATCATTATCGTAGGACAGTATGAGCTTTAGTACTGAAATGGCCGTATTGATATCGTCCCGTTTTATGCATACCGTGTACACATCTTTTAGCAGGGCCCCGGCTTTCAGTTCATCAAAATTCTTCGCGACCCTCTTTTCAACATGAAGGAAAAAGTCAATGTCCTCGGGACAGTAGACGAGCAGCTTGTCCCAGATTTCTTTAACATTGCTGAAAAGCAGCTTGGCAATGTACCGGTGGAGAGCCTTTTTGTAGTAATCCACAGCATTCTCAAGGTCGCCGAGTTTCTCATAGTACTCGGCCAGAGACTTGGCAAGATCCGCCTCTTCATAGTCTACCTTAACCAGCCGTTCCCAAACAACGTAAATGGACGCTTCGTCGTTCTCGTTTTTGTAACAGTCCGCAAGAGTACGAAGGGCGAATTTTGATTCCCCGTAATCCAGCATCCTTTCGCACAGATACTTTACGATTACCCATTTGCGATTATCCACAAAAATGGTTACAAGATTAACCATTTCGGAATCGTCAATGATCTGCTGGGACAAGGCTGTCATACCTCCCAGGTAGAGGGCAATGATACTGTTCTTGGTATGAACCAGATGCTCATCGCAGAGCTTCTTGAGATCATTGTCAGACCGGTCTTCCCGGGCTTCTTTCAGAATGACATCCAATTCTTTAAACTGGCTGGTTGAATAGTTACTGAGTGTGGCCCGTGTCCATTTTTCTTCATTGAGCATTTCCTGGACATTTTTGAGGAGATCGCTAGACATTGTATAACTCCTGTCTGTTGAGAAAAACGGCTGTGAGGCCAAATGGCCGAACAGTCAAATCGAACATGAAACGAAGTTTCATGATAACTCCTATCTTACACCTAAGTTCTGTATTGTTCATACACCGCGGGATCGATGAATTTAATCTTCAGCATGGTTTCATCCTTCAATCCCGAAACATCCCGGCTATGCTCACAATGATCGATGAGCCAAAAATACCGGTTCAGGAGCCGGGGTTTTATCAGCGGATTTACCCCGGTTTTTAGTCCGCTACCTTTGCTCCGGAATTCGTTTTCCAATGAAAGGATAGACTGCTTAAGTCTGCCCAATTCCACCGGTTTTAATTCCCTCTTGATCGAAAAAATTCCCCAAATATACCCCCAAACCGGAATCCACTCTGCCAGCTCCTGCCCAGAGTATCCCAGGGAAGCGACCTTGTCCCGGAGGGCGGTGATCAACTCCGATTCCAGTCCCGAAAGATCTATCGCCTGGGGGTCCAGAAAAAAAGCTTCCCTAAAAAGTACCTTGGCGGCTCTTGTATCTCCCAATAGCGCGTTAACATCCGCCAATTCCGATAATATACTCCCGTCCTCCTGTCTGAAACTGCCGGCCTGTTCCAGGTATGTAAGGGCATCTTCCCAATTTCCGGCTCCCTTGCTGCAACGGCCTATCCGGAGCAGCAGCACCGGATCTTTCTGATTAACCCGGTCTTTCAATAAGACCATGAAATAATCCAGGGCCTGGACATAAACAAAACGCTTCATCGCGTATTGGCAGGAATCGTAGTATTCTTCCCCAATACGATCCAGAAAAGCATCGTATGATCTCCATTGCGCCAGAAGATATTCCCCCCGCTCATAGGGATCAGAAAAACCATCTAACCGTTTGATTTTTTCAAGCCACCAATTAAGACATTTGAGAGCATACAACACTTCCGGATGTTCAAAGTCGGTTTCCAGCGCCTCCCTGAGAAAGCCCTGAGCGGCAACGGTTTCTCCGGCCTTAAGGCTCTCGTAAGCTCTGTGAATAAGCTCTTCCGCGCCGTTACCTTCGTTGATCCCGTCCGCCTTTCCGGACCCCTGCTCCGATTCCTGTTCATTCATGGCTTGAATAGTTTCGTACAATCTGGTACAAAATTCTTTTTTGATTATACTATTTTGGACATTTCTTGCCTAGCCCGCCAAACTCCAATTTGCGGGCAGCTTGGTACAAAGGGTAGAGTGGGTAACCCAGGTGAGGGGACGGGCAGCCATTCTCGTCTGTTTCGGAAGACCGCTGTCGCGGTCAATCAGAAAGTGGCATTCATTTACGCAGACTCGCGCCCGCTGTCCTTGCTAAAGCAAGGACGCAATTGGTTTAAGTGGGGAATTTACTTGGGCTACGCCATGCCACGTCGTTACAAAAACGCGGTTTTTAACCGCGCGGTTTCTTGGCCGACCTGGCATTTTTTTCTCACGCCCGAGACGACGAGAACGTCTGTCCGTCCCCTCACTTGAAATTATTCTCAGCAGCCCTTTGTGCCAAGCTGCCCAACATTGCCGTGAGAGAGGCCTGCTACACACGTGAGCGGAAGAATCCACTTTTACCACATAAAGTTTAAGGTAGTGTATACCTTCCTTCTTGATACACTACTCTTACAGAACGAAGTGAGTCAAAAATAGTGGAACAGAGGCATAAAACGACTTCCTGTCGTTGCCCCTTCCCCTCACAATGTCCCCTCTTAAGAATAAATCTAATATGTCGCCTGATACCCGATAGTATGACCCTCACAATGAACTGACGGGCGGATCGGGTGGCCTGAAAAAAATTTCCCGGGTTCACTGCCAGAGGAGACGAGGGAACAGATGCTCGTCTAAAGTGAAGTGATGCTGCCCGGCATACTGGGCGATTGGGCAAGATAGAACAGTAAAACTACCCAAAGAAAGATGAGAAGCGAGACGCCGGGCAGCGGCTCCGGCGGCAGGCTCCCCGGGCTTTTTTCAGGTCAACCGAATCCGCCCGACTGTCACGGATAGGGGCATACTATCGAGTAGCAGTGCGATAAATTGGAGTTTGACGAGTACCGGGGTTTAAGGTTATCATAAACGTATGAATTTTCCAATTTTAGCGCCTTCGGTACTGGCGGCGAACTTCTCAAAACTTGCAGAGGCGGAGGCGGAGATCGATGCTTCCGGAGCGGAATGGACACATCTGGACGTGATGGATGGAGTTTTTGTTCCACAGCTAACCTTTGGCGCGAAGATGGTGACGGATTTACGGCCCCTGAGCAGTTCTGTTTTTGATGTGCACCTCATGACCATTCATCCCGAAAATTTGATAGAGAGTTTTGCAAAGGCCGGGGCCGATTATATCACCTTTCATTTTGAAGCCGCCCTTCACGTACACCGTATTCTCGGTGCTATACGGAATTTGGGTAAAAAGGCAGGGATAAGCATAATTCCATCAACACCGGTCAATGCCATTGAGGAAATCCTGCCTTCTGTTGATCTGGTTCTTGTAATGACGGTAAATCCCGGATACGGCGGCCAGGAACTCATTCCCCGGTGTCTTGAAAAGGTAAAGAAGCTGGCTGCCATAAGGCAGAAAGAGGGGTACAGTTACCTTATTTCCGTTGACGGGGGAATCAATCCCGGTACTGCGCCCCTGGCACGGCAAGCGGGAACGGATGTGATGGTAACCGGGGAGACTTTTTTCAAAGCCGCGGATAAGAAGGCGATGGCCGCTCTTCTCAAGGGTAAGTGAATTTAGACCGAAATATATAAGAGCGGAGATCCGGCGGAGGATAAAATGATAAAAAGGCTAAGCTCAATATTTCCCAGGGGACTTATCTTTAGCGCGCTGCTTCTGGCCTTGGCAGCGTCTGTCCCCGCCCAGTCCCCCCCGGACCAAACGCGAAGCCGGCTTCATAACGGGATACGTCTCTACAGCCAGGCAAAGTGGCCCGAAGCGATAGTGGAACTGCGCAGGGTTCAGGCCGAAGCCTCATCCAATGTAGAGCGCGCGGAGGCGCTTTTCTGGATAAGCATGTCGGAAATGTCCGCGGGCGAATACGAAGAAGCCCTGCAGGATATGGATGCGCTTGAAGCAACAGATCCGTCAAACCGCAGGATTGCTGAATTACCCTACCAACGGGGCAGGGCCCTCTATAACCTCGGCCGCTATAACGAGGCGATTGTCCTTCTTCAGGGATATGCCGACAGCCTTACCCCCGGCCCGGATGGCGCCCTGAGCCCCGCGGATATAACCCGGAAAGCAGCGGCCCTCTACTGGACAGGAGAATGTCTTTATTCCCTGGGGCAATTGGACAAGGCGGCAGATGTTTTCAATGTCGTCATCAAAGACTATCCGGGAAACTCAAAATACGAGGCTGCACGTTACAGGCTTGACCTAATCGAACAGAAAAAAGTAGAAGCGCAGCTTTTGAGTCTTCTTAAATGGAGCCACGAGGAATCCCTTAACAATATGGAAGAATACCGCCGGAGGGAGGCAGCTTACGATCAGGCCCTCGGCGCCTATCAGAAACGCATTGCGGATATGCTCAAGGACACACGGCTCCAGGATCTCGAAACCGAAAATTCCAATTATAAGGATCAGCTTAACTCGGCGGAGGAAAAGATCCGTTCCCTGGAGGATACCCTCAGGGAATCGTCCACAACCCAGCAAAAAGCCAAAGATTCTGCCGCACTTGAAAAGCTCAATACCCTTAAAGCTTCCGCCCAGGATCTTGAAAAAAAGATAACGGATCAGGGCGGAAATCCAGGGGATGGTAAATGAATAAAAAACCGGTGATTTCCTGGACAAAAAAAATAGTGCAATTCCCTAATATAATGGTTTTTTTTGTTCTCCTGGGATTTTTCGTCTCATTCCCCGCGGTGGCTGCTGAGTACAGCGACGGAAAAGTACGCCTTGTCCTGGATGAGCAGTCGGGAAGGTTTTCCATGTACCTGCTTTCTGAAAATGACCAAGCAAAACCGCTTCCGCTCTTTTCCAGCCAGGATCCAAGGACCAGTTTCCTTTCAATATTGGTGAATGATCGTTCCTACAAAATGGGGGAAAGTTCCGCGTTTGGAATTCGTTTACTCGGGGACGGGCAAAATCCGTATTTCGTTTTTGAATCCTCCTTCATGAGCGTGACCGAAGAATTTTCCTTTGTCAGGGGAACGGACTCAAACGATACAAACGGTGTGTCCGTAAAAATAACACTCGAAAACCGGGGGGAACGGGCGATCTCGGCAGGCGCGCGCTTCCTCCTGGATACAAACCTGAGTGAGAAAACATCCGGCGTTCCCTTTACGACCGATCTCAGAACCATCAGTTCCGAAACGCTTATCACCCGTACCGATAGTGATAAGTGGTGGAACAACAGAAACGATACTGTTTCCCTGACAGGGAGCCTCAATACTGGTTCGCCTCTTGATCCGGACAGTGTTCATTTTGCCAACTGGAAGAGACTGAGTGATATTTCCTGGAAGGCGCAATACCAGCCGGGAAGGAATTTCAGCTTTCCTCCCTATTCCCTGGGGGATACCGCAGTCTGCTACTACTACGAACCACTTCCCCTGAACGGGGGGGAAAAACGCAGTTTTGGTTTTTATCTTCTCATAAATAGTAACAGCGGTTCCGATCTTTCCCAGACTTCAGGCGGAGTTACGGTACTGCCGGCCAAGGATGCTACGGCGAATTCCAGGGAGCAGGATCTGGTTTCCCTTAGGGAGATCATGTCCCGCATCGACGCCGGAATCGCCGCGGGAACATTGAGCGATGAGGAACTTGCCGCCCTTGAAAACGATCTGGGGAAGCTCCAGGCAAAGTACAACTCCGGCGCTAATTCCGAAAGTAATTCCGGCAGCAATTCGCGGTAGGTTCCATGAAGCTGGATCCCATTCTGACCAAAGCGGTCCGCCTCGCCAGGAGGAAGAAGTACGACGAATCAATAAAAACCCTGGAAGCCGAGGCCAACCGCTATTACGGTTCCTTTACCTATTATTATGTGCTCGGCGTTTCCTACCTCTATTCCAACATTTACGGAATGGCCCTGACCTATCTTAAGCTGGCCGCGGAACAGAAGATGCGGGATCCCTACGCCCTGCTGGGTATTGCTGCCCTGTACCTGAACCATGGAGATACCGACAAGGCGGTGGATCGTTACCTGGAAGTTTTGGCTATTGAGGAATCCAATAAAACCGCCAGGAAGGCGCTCAGGATTATCCGAAAATACCCCGGCCCCGAAGAAATATCGGCGTGGATTGATTCCGGCAGGCTTCGTACACTTTTTCCTCCGTTCCCCAAAGCTGATATTAGGCGGGGCCGCCTTGCTCTGGGGATCCTTGCCGGAGTAGTGGTACTTGGCATTGCCTTCGGAACTGCCTCCGGAACGGGATTTATCTCCCTTCCGATGGGTAAAAGCCAGCGCGCAACACACGCTGATACCACTCTTGCCAGGGACGACAAGGGGATGCCGGTACAAACAGGAGGCAGCTACCGGTATGTGCTTACCAGAAACCAGGTACTTGATACCTACAGTGAGGCGCAAAAATTATTTGCCGCATACCGGGATGAAGCTGCCAGGGCAAAACTGAACCTTATTCTGGAATCGAACGCCTCTAGCCCGGTTAAAAATAAAGCAAGGCTTCTTGTCTCCTACATGGATGTTCCGGGCTTCAATACCCTTAAAGACAGATTCAGCTATGCGGATGTACTTAAAGACCCCTTTATCTACCGGGACTGTCACGTTATCTGGCGGGGCATGGCAACCAACCTGATTGCCGAACAGAACCATACCTCCTTTGATTTGCTTGTAGGATATGATACCCGCCGCACCATGGAAGGTATCGTACATGTGGACTATGATTTCGCCATCGCAGTAAACCCCGAACTTCCGGTGGAGATCCTGGGCCGGGTAATTCCCGTCTCCAGTGAAAAAGAGCTCAACATACGGATCCAGGGGGTAGCCCTAAACCAGGCGGGATTGCTGGATAATGGCCAGACGGTTGAATCGCGGAATAAATGAAAGCAGTAGTACAGCGGGTACGAAACGCGTCGGTAACAGTTAACGGCGCCGTAACCGGCGCGATAGCGGGGGGGCTTCTGGTTTACCTGGGAGTAGCCAGGGGAGATACCGAAAAAGACGCAGAGTGGCTGGCTGAAAAAGCGGTAAATCTCAGGATCTTTGAAGACGCGGAGGGAAAGATGAACCTTTCGCTCAAAGAAACCGGCGAACGGGACAATATGGGAGTTTTAACGGTCTCCCAGTTTACCCTCCTTGCCGACGCCCGCAAGGGCCGCAGGCCTTACTACGGTGCCGCGGCGGAAAGCGAAAAGGCAAAAGCCCTCTACGAATACTTTTTGGCAAAAATCAGGGAAGAGGGGCTTGTCTGTGAAACCGGCCTCTTTCAGGTCCACATGGATGTAACTTATACCAACGATGGCCCTGTAACCATACTGCTGGATTCACGTGAAGCTTTGCCGCGCTGAGCACTAAGCAATTTCCGAATAACTTCCGAGGCGCCATCGTAATCCATCATCATCACCGCGTCCCTTATCGTTTCCAATTCTTCTTTCAAGGCGTCGTTTTCCGGGTTAAGGGCATCCAGATTTTCCATTGCCTCGTTGATAAGCAGGAAATTTGTTTCACCGAAAGCGCCGGTCAGCTTTTCAAAAACCTGCACGACGTCAGGCGGAATTTCGATAGCACCGCCGTTTCGTACTTTTCCCGCAAACACTTCTTTCAGTTTGGAAGCCAAACCCGAGAGATTTTCCAAAAAGGATGGCAGGTTTACGGAACAGAAAGCGGCGTTCCCCTTGTCAGAGGCTGCCTCAAGATCCCGCGCCTTGGCGGAAAGCTCCATTGCGCCGATATTGGCCAGTGAGCCTTTCATGCTGTGTACTTCGACGCAAAAGTTATGCATATCATCCGCCATCAAGAAATTGTTCAGATTGTTGGTACACTTCTCTATTTCCTTTAACATCAGCTTAAGCGAACTTTCGTAGATATTACGCTGACCCGAGACCCTTTCCAGCCCAGCGTGTACGGAAATCTCCTCGATACGCTCAATTTTATTCCAAAACTCAGAGGCCGTTTCGGTATCGGGAACAGCGTGTGTTACAGTATCAGGTTCCCTGATCTTTTCCGCGGGAATCCAGTCCAAAAGTATTTTCTTGAGCATCGCTCTGTTGATGGGTTTGGTCAGGAAATCGTTCATACCGGCGGCCAGGAATTTTTCTCTTACGCCTGCTACAGCATTGGCGGAAAGCGCAATGATCGGTATCTTGATGCCCATTCCGCGGATGATCCGGGTGGCCTCGATACCATCCATTTCCGGCATCATGTGGTCCATAAACACAATGTCGTATTGTTTTTGGCGAACCATCTCTATGGCTTCGGCGCCGGACGTAACCGTATCGGCGTTTATTTTGCAGAGCTGCAAAAGTCCGCGTGAAACATTCAGATTAACCGTATTGTCATCCACAACCAGTATCCGGGCATCCGGAGCCTCCAATACCTTTTCATTCTCTTCGGCCTCGCGTATCTGTGAGGCGTCGCCCAGAATTTTCGGGATCATTATATGAAATATGCTCCCCCTGCCGTAAAGGCTTTCCACTGTTATTTTCCCGCCCATCATTTCAAGCAAAGCTTTGGTGATGGAAAGCCCCAGGCCGGTTCCCTTTTTTTTATAGTTTTTTACCAGGTCTACCTGGGTGAAAGCATCGAAAAGGGAAGGAATATCCTGAGCCCGTATGCCTATACCTGTATCTTCAATATCAAACCTGATGCTTGTTTCATTGACACAGATAGTCAGGCGTACGAAACCTTCATCGGTAAATTTGATCGCGTTACTGAGTACATTCAGCAGTACCTGCCGGAGCCTGACGTCATCGCCAAAGATACATTTGGGCAGATCGTTAAAACTGACAAACTTATAAACAATATTTTTGTTTTTAATCAGGAAGCGCGCCATTGAACCGACATTGCTGACCAACGAAGGAAAATCGTAGTTCACCTGTACCAGGTTCAGCTTGCCGGACTGAATTTTTGAGAGGTCCAGAATATCATTGATAATATCCAGCAGCGATATGGCGGATGTGTGAATGTCCTGTACGTACTGCTGCTGGTGTTCACCCAGGTTTTCCGAAAGCAGAAGCTCTGACATACCCATAATCGCGTTCATCGGAGTACGGATCTCATGGGACATATTGGCCAGAAACTGGGTCTTCGCCTCGGCGGCATCCTCGGCGCGCGCTTTGGCCGCCTCGGCTTCTTCGGTCATGAGTTTTAGCTGGCGGGTACGCTCTTCAACACGCATTTCCACCAAATTCAAATTTTCTTTCTGTATGTCAATCATGTTCATGAACGCGTGTTCCAATACGAAAATTTCATTATTTTTATCCAGATACTCATCCGAACCGGGTGAAACATAATCCTCAACTGTTTTGGCGGCTGAAATTTGCTGAACCTGGCGGGTCAGTTTCCGGATTGGCCTTACAAGGTTGTTTGTATTGAAAAAAATGATACTCACTATCAGTACCATACATACAATACATGCCGAACTGATAAAAACAATAATCCGGTAAGCTTCCGCATAAAGCACATCCAGCGGCGTATCTATATATAAAAAGAGGGGTTGACGATCCGTTCCGGTTTCAATAAAAATCGGATATAGCGACACAAAAGATTTCTTTCCCGAAAAGGGGGATAGGGTTTCCTCAAGGTATTCTGTTCCCTGGTTTACCGCGGCAGCCATGGCCTTTGAATTCGTAAACGCAAAATCGGAAAGTTTTTTGAAAATATAAGCCCTATTCTCCGCGTGAAGAATCTTCAGATCCTGGTTCAACAGCAATACGGTACGGTTCAGCTCTGTATCCTGCAGGCGGTTCAGGGAAAACATATCATGGTACGTTATGTTTACCCCGCACACACCGATTATCTTCCCCAGGGAATATATAGGGACACTGACAGTAGCGACATAAATTTGTCCGGAGGTACCATCATCAAAAATATCCACATTATCAAAATATACCTGGCCTGAGAGAAGGGGCTCGGTATACCATGGCGAGATATCCGGATCGTCCAGTTTTTCCGTTACGGACGGGTCCTCTGTTTCGATAATGGCATCGCCTTGACGTATGAAGCTTTTGAAATACCGCCGGTCCGTGAGATAAACTCCTTTTTCCAGACCGAACCAGGCCCTGTGAACATTGGGGCTTAACTCCACCATCGCCTGGAGTATATTATTGGCAGATACATTCGCTTTGCCGGAATGAAAATTAAGCGAGCTCAGGGACTCCTGGGTTAATTGCAGCATATTTGCCATAAGGCCTATGCGGTTTTTAACCGATTCGGTAATATAATGCGCGTCTTCCGCATACGTTTCTTTGGCGTTGTTTATACTTGCGGTAAACAGAATTTTTATCAGAACAGCTATCAACAGGGTGAAAACGGCAAAAACAGTCAGTATGGTACTTATGATTGTTTTATTTATAGCGGACATTTTTCTTGAACCATGCTTTTCTGTTCTTTCCTGCTTCGTCTGTTTCTCTTCGTTTGTCATTCATTTTCCTTTGCTGGAGCACTGCTTATACTGCCCTGAATAAACCGGGTGATCTAAGGTATTTTTCCGCGTTAAAGGGAACCATCAGTTTACCCATGGATTCGTTGGTCATTAAGGTATGAATAACCCTGGCGGACATTTCCGCCGAGGGGACAACTTCAATACGGGGAATAATGTCCCGAAATGCCGGGGTCTTCACTGTATCGGTTACGATGATGTGATTGAGGAGTCCTCCTTCCGCCAGCCGGTTGAGACGCTGGGCCGCAGGGGCAGAGAATAAGGCGTGGATGGCGATGATGTTTATTTCCCTGGGCTTAAAGTCAGTCAGGGCGCGGATAAGGCCTTCTACGGAACCAGCGGTATCTATCAGATCATCCACGATCCAGAGTTTCTTGCCTTCAAGCGGTTCGGCGGAAAGAATATTGACTGTCCTTACACTGTTGAGTTTGGAATAGTCCCGCTGTTTATACGCCACCACCAGGGGAGCGCCGAAGGCGTTGGCGATCTCCCTGCCCTGTTTTTCTCCTCCCGCGTCTACGGAACAGAAAGCCCAGTTGGCGCGGACTTCTTCTTCCAGGGTTTTGCTGTTCTTGATGTAGACATCGCAGAGATAGCGTTCAAGGAGATTGAGGGCCGGAATATCGTCTATGGTACAGACCGTCGGATCAAGCATTGATTCCGATATTTTGGAATGGAGCTGATAGGTGATGATATGTTTTACGCCCAGACTTGCGAGAATTTTAAAGTGAAGCCAGAGTCCTACGGAATTACGGCGGGTGGTTCTGTCTGAACGGGAACAGGAAATAAACGGTTCAAAGACGATTACATCCTTTGCCTGGGATCGTTTGAACGCGTCAATGGTGTGGTAAAGCTCTGTCTTTGCTTCATCAACTTCTATTCCCGCCTCGTTCCGGCTGCATCGTGTAAAAAGGATCACGTCCTTACCCCGGACTGATTTTTTGATTGAAACTTCCATTTCACCGTCGGCAAAACGATCCGTAGTAAGAATTTCCACCCCATTGATGGTTTCGGCAGAATCGCTGAAACGGGGAATCTTTGTCAGATGTTCCACTACCGGGGAAGCGTAATCTCTGGCTGACCGGGTAGCGGTGATGACAAAATTACTCATGGGTTCCTCCGGCAGAATAAGAATGCTATGCACAAGTCGTTTTAAACAATATACCAAATTTCCCTGAATAATGGAATAGTACCGTAAAAACCTATTCCCTTTAATAAAAATTTGTGATAATTTTATAAAAAGTTGTACAAAAAACGAAGCATTTCACATCCTGGGGCCATATAGGGGAGGGGAGATAAATATGGCAAAGTTAACAGAATCAGAAAAACCCAGGGGAAATCCCCTGGCCTCCGCGGAGGAAAAAGAAAAAGCTCTGGAAGCGGCGCGGCTCCAGATAGAAAAACAGTATGGTTCCGGTTCCTTAATCAAACTGGGCGCCCACAGCGGTGTGGCAGGGATCGAGGTAATTCCGTCAGGATCCATTCTGCTGGATGAAGCTCTGGGTATAGGGGGCTATCCCCGGGGCAGGATTATCGAAATTTTCGGTCCTGAATCCTCCGGCAAGACTACTCTGGCTCTTCACGCGGTGGCTGAGGCGCAAAAACTGGGGGGAATCGCGGCGTTTATCGATGCCGAACACGCTCTTGACCCGGCGTACGCCAAAAATCTGGGAGTCAATATCGACGATCTCTGGGTTTCCCAACCCGATTCGGGAGAACAGGCTCTGGAAATAGCCGAAAACCTGGTACGATCCGGCGCGGTAGACATAATTGTGGTGGACTCCGTGGCCGCGCTGACCCCCCAGGCGGAAATTGATGGCAACATGGGTGACGCCCAGATGGGTCTTCAGGCCCGGCTCATGAGCCAGGCCATGCGAAAACTCACCGCTATCATCGGTAAATCCCGGACTATTATCATCTTCATCAACCAGATCCGTATGAAAATCGGTATTATGTTCGGAAATCCCGAAACTACCACCGGGGGCAACGCGCTCAAATTCTATTCTTCGGTACGCCTGGATGTCCGCAAGACCGATACCATTGACGCGGGAAAGGATACCGATGCCATAGGGAACCGGGTAAAGGTTAAGGTAGTCAAGAATAAAGTCGCCCCCCCTTTTAGAAAGGCGGAGCTGGAGATACTCTTTGGAAAAGGGATTTCCGCAAGCGGAAGCCTTTTGGATGCGGCGGTGAAGTATGCGCTCGTTGACAAGAAAGGGGCGTGGTACTCCTACGGTGAGGAGAAGATAGGCCAGGGGAGGGAGAGTACCCGGGATTACCTGGAGAAGAATTCCGCCCTTGCCGTGGAAAT